>OERR01000155.1_pt1 | contig 17863 bp, 16 predicted proteins | sample 1540051 | NCBI WGS metagenome assembly OERR01 (sample SAMEA3891884, study PRJEB23780) | metagenome | biome: terrestrial biome; feature: animal house; material: Caecal content | place: Italy | collected 2015-05-05 | reverse complement strand
ATACAATTTTTATCCTAATTAATTGATAAAATTTCTAAAATAAAGAAATTCACTTACTATTAAAAGGAGGAACTATGAACTACTATCTCGCCCCAATGGAGGGTATTACCCGTTATGTATACCGTAATGCCTATGCCCAATTCTACGGTCATATGGACAAATATTTTTCTCCATTTATCGCACCTAGCCATACCCATTGCTTCAATACAAGAGAAAAACAAGATATTTCTCCAGACAATAATAAAACGATTCATTTAATCCCACAGATTTTAACAAACTGTGCGGAGGATTTTATAAAGACTGCCAATGCACTTATTTCACTTGGCTATTCTGAAATTAATCTCAACCTTGGCTGTCCATCTGGAACCGTCGTATCCAAATACAAAGGATCTGGATTTTTGGCAATCCCCGATGAATTAGACCGTTTCCTATATCAGATTTTTTCTAACTTAACAATCAAAATTTCCATCAAAACTCGAATTGGAAAAGAAGACCCAAAAGAATTTACTCGATTAATGAAAATTTATAACCAGTACCCGTTAGAAGAACTCATTATTCATCCCAGAACTCAGACCGACTTTTATAAAAATACACCGAACTGGGCTGTGTTTGGAGAAGCAATTTCTATTAGCAAACATCCAATCTGTTACAATGGCGACATTTTTACAAAAGAGGATTATGAACAATTCCATCAAACATTTCCGATGATAACTTCCATTATGTTTGGACGTGGAATCATTACAAATCCTGCCCTTATTTATGAAATAAAAAATCTCCCCCATACAAAGCAGACCCTCTGGAAGTTTCATGAACAAATTTACCAGAATTATCATTCTACCTTAATGGGAGAGAAAAATGTATTATTTAAAATGAAAGAACTATGGATTTATATGATTCATCTTTTTGAAGACAGTGAAAAAATAGGTAAAAAAATCAAAAAATCCAGGAAGGCTTTGGATTATGAAACTGCTGTCTTTGAATTATTCCAAAATCATAATCTAGTCAAACAAGTAGATACTAGTTTCTTGAAAAAATAATACTTTATTTACTCATTGGAATCCAAACTTCAAAGATACTGCCTTTCCCAACTACGCTTTTTACTTGAATCTGACCATTATAAAACTGTACAATATGCTTTACAATGGATAATCCAAGTCCAGTTCCTCCAACTTTTTTATTCCGCCCCTTATCCACACGATAAAATCGTTCAAAAATACGATCCAACGATTCTTTTGGAATTCCAACTCCAGTATCGGATACTGAAAAATATAATTTTTTTTGATATTCTTCCATTTTAATCGTTACCGTTCCACCTGGGCGATTATACTTAATTGCATTTCCAATCAGATTATTCAACAATTCCTGCATCTGCTGGAGATTCGCATAAATACAAACGGGTTTGCAGTCAAGCTTAATTGTAACATCCATACTTTTTGCCATTGTCTCAAAAGAGGCTAACACATCTTCTAAAAGAGGATACATACGTACTTCACTGAATACTACCTCTGCCTCTTTTGTTTCCAATCGTGATATCATTAAAATATCATTGATTAAATGAGTCATATTTTCCGTTTCTTTTTTTATTCTTTGGAAGAATTCTTCTTTTTGTGCTTCATTGGTTACAATTCCACTTTCCATTAACTCGATATATCCACGTACTGAAGTCAACGGTGTCTTTAATTCATGCGAAGCATTGGAAAAAAATTCCTGTCGTATTGTCCTCTCTTTTTCCAATTTCTGAATGGATGACTGAATTTCCTTTGACATATTTGCCGTAGTCTCGGCAATAATATTTAACTCTGGATATGGATACTCTTTATAATTAAACTCAGGAGATGCCTCTTGAATTTTTTGAATTTCTCTTGAGATTTCTTTAAGCGGAAGAGAAACCGTTTTTGCAAAACGTGCTGCAAGGCTAATCGCTATCAATGTCGATATCGCAAAGCTTACCAAAATAGATGGCAGGAGCAGCTTAACATAAACTCCTAAACCAATAAATGGGATTGCCACTCGCAGTATTAACTGATGATTCTGTGAATAATGTGTTACATAAAGCATTGAAATATCTAATGTATCGGATCTGCGAACTGCTACTCCATCTTCTCCTTCCAAAGCTTCCTGTACTTCATCTCGATCACTATGATCATACATAGATGAAATATCTTCTACTTCACTATCTGCATAGACTGTCCCATCCAATCCAATAATTGTAAAACGTGCTTTTTCATTACTAACAACTTGAGGCAGTGCCTCTACTTGTTCCTGCAAATCTCGATTCATGTCCAGGGAAGCATCCCAAAATCTTAAAACATATTGCATATGTTCTTCGGTGTTCTCCATTAGAATCCGACTAATCATAAAACAGGAAATAGCACTGCTTAATGACAGTGCTACAAATAAAACAATCATACATTTCCAAAAGACTGCTTTTTTCACTTTATTTTCCTCCTGATGTCACATTATTGCGACATTAATTCTGGAATCGAGGATACTTTATTTTCCGTTTTTCCACCTACAAAGCGGTATCCGACTCCACGAACTGTTTTAATATATTCTTGTCCGCTTTCGCCAAGTTTCTGTCTAAGCGTCCTTACATGAATGTCCAGTGTTCTAGTTTCTCCATCATACTCATATCCCCATACAGAGTCCAAAAGTTCTTCCCGTGATACAACACGATCTTGATGCTTCCAGAGATACTGTAGCAACTCATACTCTTTATAGGTCAATTCCAATAGTTTTTTATCAAACCACACTTCTCTTGTGCGGAAATTCCATTCCAAACGTCCAATCGTTACAATATCTTTTTCCGATTCTCGTTCTCCATTGGAGCGGCGAAGCAAGGAACGTACTCTGGCAGCTAACTCTAATATGCCAAATGGTTTGGTCATATAGTCGTCTGCTCCTCCATCTAATCCACATACTTTATCAATTTCTTTATCTTTTGCAGTCAGAATCATAATAGGGACTTTCGGACAAATATCGCCACTTCGTATTTGCTGAATCGCAGTTACACCGTCCATACCTGGCAACATTCGATCAAATATCATTAAATCTGGTACTTTCTCTTTGATTGCCTCCAATGCCTCTTCTGCACTTTCCCATGCACTTACCTGATATCCAAATCCTTCTAAAGCAATTTTTATCAAATCTCTGATGTTTATCTCATCCTCAATGACATAAATTGTCCCCATTTTGTCTCCTCTTTTCTAATGATTTACTATAAAAGCTCTGAACAGCAACGATGCGCCAGACCATGTTTACAGCAAACGAACATGTTTTACACTACCCGTTGTCTGGAACTCCGTCCATTCACAAATATTGACTGCGTGATCCCCAATTCGTTCCAAATACTTGGTTATCATCATAATGTCAATGGCAAGGTCAACTTTACTTCTATCATTTTTGGCAAATTCAATCACATCTGTTTTAGCTTTATCAAACAATTGATCAATCACATCGTCACGTTTCATGATCTCTTTTGCTCTCTCTAAGTCTAACAAAATAAATGCCTCTACTGCATCCCGCACCATCTCTTGTGCTTCTTTTGCCATCTGTAATATATCTTGATTATTGGAAAGTTCTTCAATATTATTGGAACGCAGCGCTAATTCTGCAATATCTGCCGCATGATCTCCAATACGTTCCATATCTGTCACAACCTTCAACGCAGTCGAAACACTTCGCAAGTCCTTTGCAACTGGCTGCTGCTTTAACATAAGTTCTAGACAATGAGATTCAATCGTACGCTCCATATCATTTAATGCACGATCTCCATGAATGACACTTGTTGCTAAATCTGGGTTTTTATTTTTTAATGCACGGATCACTTTCTCAATTGCTTCTTCCGCCATTCCTCCCATTTCTGCTAACTCATGCTTTAATTCTCTCATGTCGTTCGTAAAATTCATACGAGCCATTTTACTTCCTCCATTATAAAATACTTTCTTTTATACGTCAACCATCAGCCAAAACGACCTGTAATATAATCCTCTGTTTCAGGTTTCTTTGGCATTGAGAAAATTTGATTTGTTTCTCCAAATTCAATTACTTCCCCGTTTAAGAAAAATGCAGTATAATCTGAAATTCTGGCTGCTTGCTGCATATTATGCGTTACAATAACAACCGTATATTTTTGTTTCAACTCTTCCATTAAATCTTCAATTTTCAATGTAGAAATTGGGTCCAATGCAGAGGTTGGTTCATCCATTAAAAGTACCTCTGGTTCTACGGATAATGCTCTTGCAATACAAAGACGCTGCTGCTGTCCGCCTGACATTCCAAGTGCCGGCTTTTTCAAACGGTCTTTTACTTCTTCCCAAAGGGCTGCCCCCTTCAAACTTTTTTCTACAATTTCATCCAAACGTTCTTTCGATTTAATACCATGAATCTTTGGTCCATATGTAATATTATCATAAATACTCATTGGAAATGGGTTCGGCTGCTGGAACACCATTCCAACTTTCTTTCTAAGTAAGGTTACATCCACTCTTGGATCATAAATATTTTCTTCATTAATTGTAATACTTCCATCAATTTTTACACTTGGAATCAAATCATTCATTCGATTTAATGTTTTTAAAAAGGTTGACTTTCCACATCCAGATGGACCAATCAATGCAGTGATTGCTTGTTCTTTCATATTCATAGAAACATCTTTTAACGCATGATGTTCTCCATAGTACAAATTCAAATTTTCTGCTTTTATCTTATCCTTTAGCATAACTCCTCCTATATGAATCCACAACAACTCTGTTTCTATTTTCAATAACCATTATTCTGTCTGTAATTTCTTCGCAACTAACTTCGTAACATAATTGATAATAAATACAACTATTAATAAGATCGTAGCAATACCAAATGCCTGCTCATATTCTGCATTGGACATAGAAAGATAAAGCTGAATCGTAAGGCTGCCGCCTGGCTGACCAATTTTTTCAATTAATCCTTCTCCATACTGTCCAAAGAATGGGAGTGTCTGTGCACTTCCTGCGGTAAATAATAATGCTGCGGATTCTCCAACAATTCGTCCGATCGCTAAAACAACTCCTGTTACAATTCCTGGCATTGCAGATGGCAGCAAAATAGTGCGAATCAAATACCATTTTTCTGCTCCCATTCCAAGTGCTCCGATTCGATAAGAATCAGGTACTGTCTTTAAAGCTTCCTGGGTATTTCTTGTAATCAACGGAAGTACCATCAATGCAAGTGTAATTGCACCAGCAATGATCGAATATCCAAAGAGAGAGCCAAACACAACCATACCAAACAAACCAAAAATAATGGATGGGATTCCTGATAGCGTTTCTGTTGTAAACTCAATAATTTTTACAATTTTTCCTGGACGAGCATACTCATTTAAATAAATCGCTGCACCTACACCAATTGGTGTAACAATCAACAATGTAATTATAATTAAATAAAGTGTATTTACAATATTTCCTGCGATACCAAATGTATCATTGATAAAACTTGGAGTTGTACTTAAAAACTGCCAGTCAATTACTCCAATTCCGTGGTAGAAAACATATGCTGTAATTCCTACCAAAAGTAAGATGGAAAATGATGCACAAATATTAATCAGCGCTTGAGCAATTCCGTCTTTTACTCGAACCTTTTTTTGGAAAATGCTATCGTTTCTAATCACTGTTGCATTTTCCACTGTATTCTTTCCAAGCACCTTTTTATTATCTTCAAAAACTCTGCTTTCCATATCGGTTTCCTTTCCTAATAATCCGCTGCTATTATTCCTCTGTTCCTTTTTTCAATATTCTGCTTACTACAACATTAATTATCATAATGAATAAGAACAATACAAGTCCAATCGTAAACAATACCTGCCTATGCAAACCAGAAGAATAGGACATTTCACTTACGATTGCAGTTGTTAAGAAACGTACGGAATTAAATGGAAGTGGGAAGTTTGCTACACTTCCTGACACAAGGCTGATCGCCATTGCCTCTCCAACGGCTCTTCCGACTCCTAACACAACTGCTGCTGCAATTCCTGAACGAGCTGCCGGCAGCACTACTTTGAAAATTGTCTGAATCTTAGTTGCTCCTAATGCAAGGGAACTACTTCTTAAATGATCTGGAACCGCACGAATTGCAGATTCACTAATATTAATTACAGTTGGTAAAATCATAATTGCAAGTACCAAAACTGCTGAAAGTAAATTTGCCCCGCCTGTGAATTCATGAGAAGGATCTCCGCTATAAATGAGAAGTTCCAGTTTATACATAATTGGATTTAATATCAGAAGTCCTAAAAGTCCGTATACAACGGATGGAATACCTGCCAATAACTCTACTGCTGGTCGAACAATCGATGCCAAACGTTTTGGCGCCGTCTCTGCTAAAAACACTGCCGTCAATACTCCAATTGGTACTCCAATCAGAACCGCTGCTGCCGTTCCTACAATTGATGTTAAAATAACATTTAAAATTCCATATTCTGGTACAGTTCCAGTTGGATTCCAAGTTGATGAGAATAAAATATCTACAAGTCCAACTTGAAACAGTGCTGGCGTACCACTAATAATCATATAAAGTGTAATGGAAGCAACCGCTGCAACCGCTGCAAAAGCACAGACTACAAAGATAATTTCCGCAATTCTCTCCGATGCTTTTTTTCCTGCACTTCCCTTACTCATAACACTGACACTATTCGCCATTATTTTCATCCTTTCCTAAATTCCCATATGAGAACTTGCAACTTACCAATCCTTTGCCAAGATTCCAGAAATTGTATTCATCAGAATACATTCTGGAATCCAGTTACCTTCTATTACTTTACATAGTTTTTCATTAATCTACAGTAATTAAACCTACCTGCTCAATAACAGCCTTTCCTTCGTCAGACTGTAAAAATTCAAAATATGCCTGAATGATGTCTTCTTGTTCTTCGATTTCACCCTTTGTTCCCATAACAAATGGACGCTGTAAGAAATAAGTTCCATTCTTAATATTTTCTGCGGTTGCTTCTACTCCATCCATTTTTAATGCCTTAACAGAATCATCAATAACATCTAAAGAAACATATCCAATTGCACCCTTTACTGCACTTACCTTTGCAATAACAGCTCCTGTATTATCCAATTCATTGCTATAGCTGCATTCTTCTAACTCTAAGATCGATTCAAATGCCTCTCTTGTTCCAGAAGATGCTTCACGTCCAATTACTACAATTGGTTCATCGCTTCCGCCTACTTCACTCCAGTTTTTAATTTCACCTGTATAAATATCTGCTAACTGTTCCTTTGTTAAATCATCTACTTCATTGGATGGATTAACAACAACTCCAATTCCGTCAATTGCTACAATATTTTCTACAATTCCTTCTGCTTTTTCTTCATCCGTTAAATTTCTGGATACATTTGCTACCTTCGCACTGCCCGATAAAACAGACTCAATACCAGCACCAGAACCAATGAATTCCGCAGTTACATTTGTACCTGGGTATGTATTCATAAATACTTCGTTGGTCGCTCTTGCCATCTTTTCCATAGAAGTGGAGCCTGCCATTGTAAAAGAACCAGTTACTTTGCCTGTAGTTTGAGAACCATCTCCCTGGCTTGTGTTGTTAGCTGCCTGATTTCCACATCCTGCAACCATTGTTACTACTGCTGCCGCTACTGCTGCCAATACTACATTTTTCTTTTTCATAATAATTCCTCCAAATTGATTTTGTGCTCGGCAATCGCATATTGGATTACCTTTATGATATATTGTGCTTTTGTTTTCTATTTATTATCAAACATCTGCCTGCCAAATTTTGTTAGCAGCTCTGTCTGATTACGATTCTTAATTTATCAGAGCATTCCTTATGCAGCTATCAAGAATTTGTATAAACTTTGTAAAGTTTATGTAAATGTAATACTACAAATATAGTTAATATTATTTGCAATCGATACAGCAATCTCAATCCAATTATCTGGGCTTGACTGTTTCCAAACTTTGTAATAAAGTAAATTTATAAAAGGAGGCAGAAAACATGATTTTTCAAAAAATACAATCAGAAACTGACATTGAACTACTTGCAGCTACTGCAAATGAAATTTGGCATGAATATTTTCCATGTATTTTAAGCAACGAGCAAATTGACTATATGGTTGAGAAACTTCAATCGAAACAACCTATGACAGGACAAATTGCAGATGGATATCTATACTATCTTGTCCAATTAAATGATAATATTATTGGATATATTGGATTGCACCCTGAAAAAGAAAAACTATTTTTAAGCAAACTCTATCTCAAACAAGAAGCACGTAATCATGGATATGCCAGTCAAATGCTTCAATTTATCGAGCAAATCGCACGTGAGCTTGGATTATCTTCTATTTACTTAACCGTTAATAAAAACAATGAACATAGTATCGCCGTATACAAAAAGAAAGGCTTCCTGACCGTAAAAGACCAAGTAGCCGATATCGGAAATGGATTTGTAATGGATGATTATATTATGGAAAAAATCATTGCATAAACTTCATAATCAATATTTTTCTAATAAAAGAGACTGCCAGAGATTACAGTATAAATTCTGTTTAAAACATTCTTATACTGCCCTCCACAGTCTCTTTTCATGATCTCTTTCTATCTCTTAATATCTCCCTTTTTTACTCGATAATATCCTCTCGCATGACTTTTTCCATCTCGAACAGAGCGTGTTATAATTTCCACTTCTGCATCACAAATTCTAATATTTAACACAGTTCCATTTTTCCATTCAGATGGCTGAATTATCTCATTAGAAAGCAAATCTGTCGGTCGGATACTTCCATCATTTACATAGAGATTATAAGAATTTTTCTCCCATTCCACACATCCATCGAGATTATCCATAGATAAGTGGGTATGTCCAGAAATAAAAATTACTGTTCCATACCGATCCACAATCTCTTGAAGCTGCTGATCTCGATTTAAATATGGATGATTCGTTTCTGCTTCTCTCTTCGGATTATGATGAAGCAACGGAGCATGACAGAGAATCAAATGCCAGGATAATTGCTGGTTTTTGGACAAATGCTGGTCTAACCATTCAAGCTGCCTTCCTTCTTCAAACAAAAATTTTCTCTGATTCGTAACCGCCTGAAGCCCGATTACCTCCACTTTTCCCAATCGAACAGCATAGGCTCCATCTGGTCCATACTCTATATCTGGAACTTTTCTTTCTGTCCCTTCCAAAAGCCATTTTTGAAATCTATAATAATGCTCCGTGTCACTTTGTTCTTTTTGATCTGGTGATATTCTCGGTATATCATGATTTCCAATTACTGAAAAAACTGGCGTTTTAGGAAGAATACTACTTAGACAGTTTTTTAGTAAGTCATACTGATGTTTTGTTCCATCATTCGTCATGTCTCCAGCAAGAAGAAGTGCATCTGCTCCCTTTGCCATAGAAAATGCTTGCATAACTGTTCCCATCTTAGTAGAAAGATGCAAATCACTCATTACACAAAAATGGATCTCCTCCTGCATTGGTAACGTCCTGCATTCTTGTGGAATCGGAATCAGACTTTCTCTCCACTGTGTCAAATCATCTTGAACTGCTCTAACATAGATATGTGTCGCTGCCGGTGGAATTCCTCGTCCACCCAGCAGCCTCACACTCCCCCTTCCATAGGCATCCAACGGAATATACCCAAATGGTATCCAATTCTTCAATGCTCCATCTTCATCTGCCCAAGAAAGAAAACCTACCACGCATCCAGGTGCATAGAAACAATAACTGCCATCCATTGTTCCTTGCTCAAAAAACTTAACTTTTAATTCCATACCTCTTTTTCCCCAGTAAACTTCCATTACAGTGTAGAATGATACAAAAAACCATGGGTTCTAACTTTTAACTGATTCTCAACTCTTTCGATATCTAATTTGTAAACACTACCAACTGGAAACGTCTTTGGAGCAGACGCTGGATTGTAAAAAAGCAATGCCCTGGCATAAGCCATAAGATCTTCTTCAGCTCCGCAAATTAAAATATTTTCGTAGAAACCTTCCCATAACCACCGTTCTGGAACAAAAATACCTTGCGTAAGAAAAACATTCTTATCTTGCATTTTAAAAAATTGGTCAAACTTATGATAGATTCTCTCGTTACTCTCATCTTTACACCACCTCATCCAAAAGGCTGTTTTGGATGAAAAATGTCCATCATTTACTAGAACCATATCAAAATTAATATGTGCGATTACCTCATCCAGATTTCGTTCCGAATTACTAATTAAATATACTTTCATTGTCCATTCCTCCTTCTATACGTTACCCAAACAATTGTTGTTCTGCATTGCCAAATGCAATTTTATCAATATATTCTTTCTCAAAATTAGTGTATAAAAACCTCAATCCATCTTCTGCACTTGGAGGTCTATGATTCATACGATGTGCATCTGTACCCAGAAAATCTACTAACTTTTGCTGTACCAAATAGAGAGCATTTTGCTGAATTTTTTCATCTCCCTCATCAAACACGCTGTATAGATTCATCTGAATCAAACAGCCATTCTTTTTTAACTCATGGACAGTTTCATCTGCAAATAACTGTTTATATCGTTCGAGATGAGCCAGAACTGGAATCCATCCAGCATTTAATAGTTCCATTGTACAAAAGATGGCTTCATCCCGACCGATCCTTGTAGAAAATTCCGTCAGTACATATGGAGTTTGATTTAGAGATGGATAAATTCCTGACTGTAATTTTCCCAAAATACTTTGCATGTTTTTTCTATTACAGTTCACTTCACATCCAAGATATAACTCCACCTCCAGCCACTTTTGTTTTTGTTCCTTCAGCTGTTGAAAAGCGGAAATTGTAGATTCATAATCTCGGTCATAGGCACTACTGTGCGGAGTTGCAATAATTTTCCGAATTCCCTGTTGATATGCCATATAAAGCATGGAATCGGACATATCCAGACTCCAAGACCCATCATCCACTCCTGGCACAATATGCATATGTATATCATACATTTTATGTTCCATATGCTTCACCTCTTCTTTCTCCATATATCTGCCTCAATTAATCATGATCGCTTCATTCAATTGTTTCATTTCCTTCAATCAATCACTTCTCTATTGTCCATTTTACTTTGTATTACCGTTCTTACTGACTAATTGAATTGTTTTCCTATCCCGCTCTCCATGAAAAAATTTATCCAATACTTTTTGGAAAACTTCCTGATCTGGATCTGCCAATGCAAACAACGTCATAGAAGATTTTAATTTCATATTATCTGGTGAACCAAAAATAACATAGGCATCGTCGGATTCTAACTCTAGCAAAGCTTTTGAAATCTCGATCAAACGGCTTCCCAGAATATCATCATTTAGATATGCAATTGCTTCCTCCAAATTAGCAATTGCATAATACTGGGCTGTGCTGCTGCGTCCTAATCCGGCAATCTGCGGAAAAATATACCACATCCAACAGCTGCATTTTTTACCATTTCTGATTTCCGTCAATGCTGACTGATACGCATACCTTTGTGCTTCATGAAATCTCGTTAAATCCATATCACTACCTCCATTTTCTTTTATACAAGTACCAGTATCCTTCTTTTTTACTTTATTAAGATAATCATATTATATCATAGATTGTTTGAGAAAACTTTATCTTCTTTCCGTTACCCAAATAGTATTTTTGCTGTTATAGTCGATAATACAATACTAATTGTTACTCGTTCTGCCCATATAATTATCATTTCCCATGTTTTACAATTAATTTTACTTGCCCATGCACTCGGAATGGATCCAGCAAAAAAAATAATTGCAGAATAGGGAACAACTCCAACGATCCACCTGGATTTCATTGACAATTCTTTCCCATCACATATTGTTCCAGAAAGTACTGGTTCTAATATACATGCACCAATCGCCTGAATTACATCACCAATTTCTTCTCCTACAATTCCTACTATTTTTAAAAGAAAGTAAAATGGACTTCCCAAATAAAAAAACAGATTTGTATAAGAAGCTGCAAAGAACCCACATGTAATCACAAAAACACTTGTCGCCGTTATTCCACATATCACAGGGAATACTCTTATTTGAATATCTTTCACTGCTTCTATAAGTCTGGGTGCCTTTGCCGCTTTCTCTATTCCTGCATGCCATGCATTAGACCATAGCTGTTCCGATGATATAGATTCCTTAATAGGCGTGACTCCCTCTTTGTATGCATCTTTCTTTGAACAAATTGGAAAAATTCTGGAGACAATTGCCGTTGTTATAAACGTTATAATTAGAATACAAAAGACATACTCCGACCAATATTCCATTAAATTCAAATAATTCGCCAAATTCAGCATTAATCCAATGGAACAGGTAGAAAATCCCAATGCTACAATTACCGATTCTCTTTCAGTAAATCTTCCTTCTTCATACATTTTTCTGGATATTACATGTCCTGTCGAATAATTCCCAAGAAACGCACTTACCCCAATCACTGCACTAGAACCTGGGGTATGAAACAATTTACGCATAAATGGTCTGCAAACAATACCAGTTGCATCTACTAGCCCATATTCTACTAAGAAAGGAATAAAAACAGAGGTCAGAAAAATAGCACAAACAATATTTCCTGTCGCTTGAATCGAAGATGTACCAATTTCTAAAAATTCTTTGGAGCCAATCTTCAACAAGATGGCTCCACTTATTAAAAATCCTAATAACGCTTGCAAGAAAAAAATTCTATCGGATATTTGTTTTCCAATTGTTCCTTTGACTATTTTTTTCAATACAAAGTATCCAGAAATTATACAAATGATAAGAGGATAATAACTATTTAACCATGATTTTAACGCTACAATCATATGGTCAATCGGAATGCTTTTATTGCCCCCAATATCAATTTGAAAAAAAAATACAAAAATCCCTAATAAACTATAGCCAATGAATCGCAAAATGGCTTTTTTATTTTTTTCACTTTGTTGAATCATTGACATCCATCCTAGATTTCTTCATATCCATTTGTATCTGGGAATTCCAATTCTATGCTTTCTCCTGGATTTACAACCTCTAATTTTAAATCAATGCTTAATTCAAATACTTTTTCTTCTCCTGAATTCATTAATGCAGCTGGAACAGTTACATCAATATTTCCAGCATAATGAATTTCACGGATCGCTCCATCCTTATTTTCCGTTGCATCATATACAAAGTTTTCCAGATTTCCAAATGTCAATGTATTTTCCCCATTTTTTACCTGATCCTGAATCATGATATTTAAAAACATCTCTACCATTTGATCAGAAAACGAAAATTCGTATTTTGTTTCTTCTCCTTGATCAGTTGCCGTAACCTCTTTTACATATTTTTTTGGAATCTGATCCAAAATTCCCATTTCTTTTATCTTTCCTGCTTCTAACATTCCTGAGAATTCTTGAAAAAACGCTTCCGTATTAAATTCTGATCCATCTTCTTTTTCTGCTAAACGATTATCCTCTTTTCTTTCAGGCTGTTTTGTCCCATTTCCAATTGCAAGTTTTGTTTTATTTTCCCCATCGTCCGTATATACATATTCTCCATCAGAAAATTGAATAATTGTATCATCTCCTACTTCCATTTCATAATATAACTTTGTAGTGTTTGACTCATTTACCAACTTCATATTACCGATTGAGTCAAAAGAAGTTCCATCTCCTTCTAACTCTAATGTAAAATTCGTTTCCAATCCTCCTGATTTCGTCATCGCTTTGTATGCTGCTTCGTAACCAGAATAGGCATCCGAAGTTTTATTCCCACATCCTGACAAACTTCCAAGCAAAACGACTATAGCTGCAACTCCAATCATTTTTTGTTTCATTTTATTTTGTTTCATAACAAATCCCCTTTCATTTTAATTATTTTTTCTTTGTTTTAAACAGACACTCGTTCCAATTATGCATACTACGATAAAAATTCCTAACACAATCCAACTCTCACCAATCGGGTTTAAGTTTTCTGCCAAATCGAATTCATAATCCATACTCACCATAGTAATATCAGAATTCACTTTTCCTCCTAATACATCTGTAGTAATTTTAGCTGGAAGATGATTTACATTGGAAGTTGTACAATATGCAATACAAGCCCAACGGCAGGTTACCAAATTAGAAATCTTCTCTCCTATATCATTAAGTTCACAGGCAATTCCTGAAAACAAAATTTGAGGTACTAGAAAAATCGGAGCCAACGTAATTGCACGATCTGGATTTCCAGACAGTGACGAAATGAAAAGTCCCAATGTCATAGCTGAAAACATTGTTAAACATGTAGTAATAAATAACTCAATCCATGGAAAACTTGGCAACAACATCCCATGCTCTGGATTTCCAACGAATACAGAAACGGCTCCCATCAATAGTGCACTCTGAATGAAACAAAGCACTCCTAAAACTACAAGTTTTGAACCAATATAGGAACTTAATTTTAAAATTGCCATTCGTTCTCTTTGAAATATCACTTGTTCTTTACAAATTTCTTGAATCGAATTGAACATTCCAATCCAAAATGCACAGCAGGACAAAGCAAACACAAATGACATCGTGTCTTTTGAAGCTTCAAACGGATACAATGCACCAAATGCTAACGCTAAAAGCCCTCCTAATCCTGGAGCCATAAGCAATAACAAAAACAATCGTTTTATGTCCCTACTGATTAATTTGACATATCGAGCTGATAAAATCGCAAACTGGCGTAGTCCAGAAACCTTTGTCGTCTCTTTTTTTCTAAAAAGATATTTTTTCTTCTTTGCTGGAAACATTGGAGGTTCTACAGGAAATTTTCTTTTAAACATAGTTTCCCATTGCTCTGGCTTTTCTCCAACCATATTATAAATATCTACAAAATTATCTGTATGAAAAAACTCCAACGCTTCCTGTGGTGATCCATAAAAACAAAGTCTTCCTCCATATCCCAAAAAAATAATTTTATCGCATAGATGAAGATTTAACGTATTATGTGTTACTAATACGACGGTTTTTTTCTCCTTTGTCATATTTTTTAGACAAATCATTAAATTCTTCTCTGTGCCAGGATCTAGTCCAGACGTTGGTTCATCTAAAAAAAATAATTTAGGATCTGCCAGTAGCTCCACTGCAATACTGGCTCTTTTTTTCTGTCCTCCACTCAAACTTTTAATAGGAGAAGTTTCATAGCCTGTCAGCTCAATCATCTCTAACACTTGATGAATTCGATGTTCCATTTCTTCTTCTTTTGTGTCTTCTGGCATTCTCAACTTTGCCGTATAATACAACATCTGTTCTAATGTTAAATTTTCATATACGATATCTTTTTGAGGTACATATCCAATGAAAAATTTCAGATTATTATAATTTTTATGTAAATCTTCTCCATTTACCAATACTTGTCCTTTAGAAATATTCGTATATCCACTTAAACAATTTAGCAATGTAGATTTTCCTGCTCCAGAACCTCCTACAATTGCCACAAATTCACAAGGTTGAATCGAAATTGTAATGTCTTGGTTAATATGTTTTTTCGTTCTTCCTTTTCCCACCGTTTTCCATATTGAATTGGCTTGTACACTCATTCCATCCTGTTTTACTCGGTAATGAATCATTCCTCTGGAAAAAATCATCTGCGTATTGCAAATAGTAATTTGATCCATTTCTCGCAATTGTTTTCTTTTTTTCAGTTTTTGTCCATTTACTTGAACCCCATTCGTACTTCCACAATCTTCAATATAGACATGATTATTTTTACAAATAAACTTACAATGGTTTCTGGACACACTCATATGAGCCAGAACGATTTGGCAAGAACTAGACCTTCCTACCATTACTTCTCCCGCAGCAGGAAGAAAATATTTTTTATATGGATTTTTCTCCTGCTGCACAGACCATATGAATACAACACGCTCATCCATCTCATCGTTTCCAATATAAAACGTATCTCCATCCATTAACTTATGTTCTTTTACCCTGTTTCCGTGAATCCACACTCCATTCGTACTATTATAGTCAAATAAATACCAGCTCCCTTCTGTATAACGAATCCATCCATGCTGAGAGGAAATAATCATAGAAGGAATTACAATATCATTTTCTTTACTCCTTCCAAAAAAAATTTCTTTTTTCTCAAACGCATTTATATCGATTTCAAGCGTTTGATCACTTCCAATGAAAACGGTTAATAAATACTTGTACTTTCTCTCCTGCACCATTCCACCTCTCCCTTCGTCGAGATATTCTTTGCATTTGTCTGCTTAACAATTACCATCTTCTTCTTTGCGTTTGAATTGAAGGATGTATCTTTGAGGAATGAACTGTTTTTCTTCTTTTAATTGGAATCCATAATAATTTAACTGTGCAATAATCAATTCTTTCTCAATTCCTGGTCCATAATAAGATGGAACTCCATTGGATGTAATACTGTTATCCACAATAATCCAACGTCCTCCTGGCCGTAATGCTTTCTTTACACTCTCAATTAATTGATCTTTAACAAATTCAATGGATGCAATATATACCGCATGATACATAGAACACATAAATACCGTATCAACCGAGTTTTCTTCTAGGCATAAATCATTTAATTTGGAAATGCTAGTTCGAATTCCTAGATTTTCCATCTCATTCAAATGCTCTAAATATGCCAGCGCATCCTCATTAATCTCCGTTGCATAAACCGTTCCTTCTTTTCCTACTGCCTTTGCGAACCAGTATGAAAAAAATCCGCTTCCACACCCAATATCTGCAATTGCCTCACCCTTTTGAATATTAAGATAAGTTAACATTTCCGTTGTCTTTTCCCACATATCTCGATTTGGATTATTAAATACTAACAATTCATTCCATTCATTTAATATGCCAGCTTCTACTTCTCCTCCCGTATATTCATGAACAATATGATCCCATTTTTCTGGAAACGGCACTTTAAAATCATATTTATTTCGTAAATACGTTTTTAAAATCTTGAAGTCTTCTTTCGCAAAGTAGTTAAAATATTCTGATGTAATCCGTTCGTTTAGCATTGTTTTTCTATCTTGTTCACTACTCAATAAATACTGGCAAAACCAAAGTAATGCTGTATATTCATCTCCAATCCGTTCTTTTGGAATAATTTGCTCATATTCACTTCTGGCTTTATCCAGTACATCTCGATTTTTTGTCATTAATCCTTCATATAACAAAACTGCTGCTTTTTTTCCATTTAGCGTATATCCAGATGTGGAGGTTCCAATAATTCGGTATCTAACCAGTGCTGAGGAGGAACAAACTCGAATCGTATCCTGCTGTTCTCCTTCCAAAACTGCTATTCTTTGTTGATTACTCGTATCAATTGGATTTCCCTTTTTAAAAATTAAAACGTACCTCTGTGGTGTAAACTGATACATTTCCTGAATTTCAAACCCATAAAATGCTAACTGACTAATTAATAACTCTCTGGCAATATATGGCCCATGATATGGCAATTCTCCCTCTTCCACCAGATCATTATCTACTAAAATAAATCTTCCGTCTGGTTTCAATGCTCGCCAAATACTTCCTACAAACTCATCTCGTTCTTCATCTGTAAATGCAGCATAAACATTGTGATATAGAGAACACATATAAACAATATCGACTTGAATATCTGATTCTAATCCAATTCCATTAAAACTGCTCGTGACTGGTTCCAGATTGGAAATATTATTTTTTTGTTTATACCATCTCATATATTCTAAATGCCTTGGATTCGTTTCAATTGCATAAACTTTTCCATTTTCACCTACCATATCAGCAAATTTAAATGAAAAATACCCTGGTCCAGACCCCACATCTGCAATTGACATTCCTTCTTTAATCGAAAATTTTTCCAAATTTTCCCTCGTTTTTTCCCACCGAATTCGATCTGGATTGTTAAATAAAATAAAATCTTCCAA
>OERR01000153.1_pt1 | contig 17872 bp, 18 predicted proteins | sample 1540051 | NCBI WGS metagenome assembly OERR01 (sample SAMEA3891884, study PRJEB23780) | metagenome | biome: terrestrial biome; feature: animal house; material: Caecal content | place: Italy | collected 2015-05-05 | reverse complement strand
CCCCATTCCTCCCGTTCCCGGAGATAAGAGAGAAATTTACTCTTTCATAAAATGGAAAGATTCCGGATCTGTGTCAACACAGTTAATGATTTGAATTCCATTCTTTTTGGCATATTGCGTGGTATAGGCCGTTCCGCCTGTATTGCGGTATTGATAGCAGACGCAAATCCACGATGAGTCGACCAACCATCGATCCCGTTTATAGTAACATCCCCGCTTATATTCCTGCTGAACATAAAATGATTTCGTAGCTTTTTCTTTGATGTTCAGATAGAGCTGGATATCTTCTTTGTTCCAGCCGGATTCCTTTGTATATGGATTGCAAAAGGGAAGAATCAGGATCAAATGGATATGAGGATATTTTTCTTTTAGCTTTAATACAGTTTGTGCAGCTAATGTGTCAAATCCTCTGGCTCCACCTGAGCAGAAAAATGTGAAACCATTTAAAATAAGTTCCTCAACAATGTGATATAACGTAATGGAAAGAAAGCGGTCGTTTTTTCGAATTTCTCTGTGGCCCGTAAAGCAAACAGTTTTTTCCCTGTTCAACAAGCTCTCCCCTTTTTGAATTGATAGACGTATATATTATACGTCTAATACTCCATTTTGTCTATTAACACCTACATATAAAATACGTTTATTAGACGACTTAAATGGGGGAACCGCTTTGAGAGCAAAGGAGAAGAAAGAGATCAATGTTCTGGTGGGGGAGCAGATTCGGCTCTATCGCGACAAGAGCGGCATGAGCCGGGAGCAGCTCGCGGAGCTGATGGGTGTTACACCGCGCTTTGTTGCGGATGCGGAGCTGGGCTTTGTGGGAGTGTCCCTGACCAGCTTAAAAAAGATTTGTGAAATTCTGGGGATTTCCGCTGACCGCCTTCTCTGGAAGAAAGACGATTCCACTGTTTCGCTTGCGGAAAAGCTGTCCCATGTAGACGAACAATGGATTCCCCTGATCGAAAACTTGATTCAAAAGCAGCTGGAATTGATTGCTGCCGTGGAGAAAAAACACAGCGATACGCCATCTAAAGCGAAGCCTGTCGGGTAAGCACATAGTAAAAGGCCCTCTGCGACGAACATCGCGGAGGGCCTTCGATTTTGTATGGGGTCAGTGCGTTTCGGAGCCGGGCGCGGCATCCTCGCGCAAAAGGTAGGCGACGCCCACCGCGCCGGGGCCGGAATAGGTGCCGATGACGGTTCCCAGCTCGTGGTGGTCGTATTCCTCCATCCCGGTTTCGGAGCGCAGGCGGCGCACAAAGGCCGCGAGGAGATCGGGGCACTGGGCGGAGGCTAGGCTGGGCGGGCAGGAGCGATCCCATTCCGCGTCCATGGCCTTGGCCATGAAATCATAGGCGGCCTGATTGCCGCGCACCTTTTTCTCGATCTCGATCTTTCCGTCCTGAATCCGCAGGATGGGCTTGACATGGAGGAGCGAGCCGACGACGGCGGCGGTCATCGGGATGCGCCCGCCCTTCTGGACGAATTTGAGCGTTTCCAGCGCAATGCGGAGCATCACGCGGCCCTTGATCGCGTCAATGCGCGCGGCGATCTCCGCGCCGGAGCAGCCCTCGTCGCGCATGCGCACAGCCTCCTGCACAAGCGGCCACAGGCCGTAGGAGCCGGTGCCGGAGTCAATGACATAAATGTTCCGGCGGGGAAAGGAGTTGCGCGCGATGCAGGCGGACTGATAGGTTCCGCTGAGCCGGTGCGTGAGGAAAAGCCCCACAATTTCGTCGTCCTTGTTCGCGAGCGCGTCCCGGAAGGTATCCATAAAAACGCCGGAGCTGACCTGGCTTGTTGTGGGAAGATCGCGGCACAGGGCCAGCCGGGCAAAAAATTCGGGCGGCAGCAGATCCACGCCGTCCCGGAATTCCTCCTCCCCGAAACGCACCGTCAGGGGTACGACAATAATACCGAGCCGTTCGGCTTCCTCGCGCGGGATATCCGAGGTACTGTCGACAATGATTTTAACCATGGGGTAACACCTCTCCACTTTACGGGCGGAAGCCCGGCTGATCCATATGGTTTTGAATACTATATGTAACCATCATTATAGCATCCCAAGAGGGGAATGAAAAGCCGCGAAAAAAATTTTTTCAAATTTTTTTCAATCCTGCAATAAAGTGAACGCCCCATGCAATATACAGACAGAAAGCAAAACAAATTTTCATACAAAACCAAAAGGAGAGGAATTTTTATGAAAAGAATCAAGATGATTTCCATCGCAGCAGCGCTTGTTTTGGCCGTATCCGCGTCCGTCCCCGCCTTCGCGGCAGCCGGCGACCGTCTGGTCGTCTCCTACACCACCAACACCACGACCTCCACGACGGCGGCTCCCGCCGCGCAGACCTCCTCCGTCACCTTCCTGTCCATGAAGGGCGCGATGGATCTGGCGCTTAAAGAAGTCCCCGGCGTGCTCAAGAGCATCGAGTTTGACATCGAGGACAATGGTTCCCTGCGCTACAAGGCCGAGGTTCACTACAACAGCAAGGAATACGATCTCGAGTTCAGCGCCACGGACGGCACCGTCTACCAGAACAAGCAGGACACCATCGACCGTGACGAGGCAATCCCCGCCGGCAGCTACATCACCTATGAGAAGGCCGCCGAGGTGGCTCTGGGTCAGGTCAAGGGCGGTTTTGTCTCCAAGCTTACGCTCGAAAGCCGCTGGAACGACGGCGTGGTATATGACGCTGAGGTTTGGCTCAACGACGCGGAATACACCATCGTGATCGACGCCGACAACGGCACGGTTCTCCGCTCCGGCTGGGAGAAGGAGTCCGACGCTTCCTACTACACGAAGAATCTCGCGGGCGCGCAGACCGTTGCGACTCTGCCCGACAAGGGAACGTCCTCCACGACAACCCCGTCCACCAGCACTCCCTCCGCTCCGCAGGTGAGCAAGCCCACGCAGACGACCGGCTCCATCACGATGGACAAAGCCAGACAGATTGCGCAGGCTCAGGTGCCGAACGGCCGCGTCACCGACGTGGAGTATGAGTACGAGCACGGCCGCGCCGTGTACGAGGTGGAAGTGAAGGAAGGCTACTACTGGGAGTATAAGTTCGTGATCGACGCTTCCAACGGCAGCATCCTGTTCACCGAGAAGGAATACGACGACTGATTTGCGTTTCCAACGCGATAACAAAACTCTATCCTCATTCGGCGGGCGGCCGCGGACCTGATGTCCGCGGCCGCCTTTTATACGCAAATCGGCCGAAAAGGCAGGAAAATTTTCATGAAATATTCACCACTTGAAAGGGCCGCTCCCGTATAATAAAAACTGGATACAAAGAAACCATCGGCCCGGGGAGAGGCCGGGAAGGAGGATGCCCCATGGCGTCTGGAAAAATATTGGTTGTGGATGATGACAGAAATATTTGCGAGCTGCTCAGGCTCTATATTGAAAAAGAAGGCTTCGATGTGGTCATCGCGAACGACGGGCGGCAGGCGCTCGAACTGTTCGACTCCGAAAAGCCGGATCTGATCATGCTTGACATCATGCTGCCGGAGCTCGACGGCTGGCAGGTCTGCCGCGAGATCCGCAAGAAATCGCAGTGCCCGATCATCATGCTCACGGCAAAGGGCGAGGTGTTTGACAAGGTCCTCGGTCTGGAGCTGGGCGCGGACGATTACGTCGTCAAGCCGTTTGAGGCCAAGGAGGTCGTGGCCCGGATTAAGGCTGTTCTGCGGCGTTTCGGCAAGAACGGCGACGATCTGGTGAAGGAGGTTCACTACGACAAGCTTTCCATCAACCTGACGAACTACGAGCTCAAGGTGGATGGAAAGGTGGTGGATACGCCGCCGAAGGAGATGGAGCTGATCTATCATCTGGCCAGCAATCCGAACCGCGTGTTCACGCGCGATCAGCTGCTTGATGAGGTGTGGGGCTTCGACTATTACGGCGACAGCCGCACCGTCGACGTGCACGTCAAGCGCCTGCGTGAAAAGCTGGAGGGCGTGTCCGACAAGTGGGCGCTCAAAACGGTGTGGGGCGTCGGCTATAAATTTGAAGTGAAGGAATAATCATGCAGAAATCACTGTTCCGCAAATACCTGAAAATCACCTCCTTCACCATCCTCATCAGCTTTTTTCTGCTGGGGCTGGTGATGCTCGCGTTCAGCACGAGCAATTGGCAGGAGGAAAAGCAGGCCCTTTTGCAGCGCAACGCGGACAGCGTTTCCTCCATCGCGGCCAAAAGCATGATCAAGGTGTCGGATGGGGAATATGTCATCACACGCGAGCAGGGGGACAAGCTGCAAACGTTTATGTCGGCCTTCGCGGAAAACATTGATTCCGATATTTTTATCACGGATCTGTCCGGCTCGGTGATTGCCTCGGCCTATGGCAGCGGCATGCAGCCCGCTTCGCAGGATATCTCACAGGAGCTGGTGTCCCGCGCCGTGAACAATCAGTACATCGGCCAGACGACGATGGACGGCATGTATCCCTCGCCGTGCTATGTGGTGGGCGTGCCGATCACCTACGTCCCCGAGGAGGGCGACCAGATTTCGGTGGGCGCGGTGTTTGCCTCGTGCAGCTTCCGGGCCTTTTCCGATTACCGCGCGAATCTGATGCAGATGTTCCTGCTGGCGGCGGTTGCGTCGTTCATGGTGTCGTTCTGCATCGTGTGGCTGTATTCCTACAGTCTCGTGCGTCCCCTGCGGGATATGGCGTCCGCCGCCCGCAGCTTCGGAGACGGCAACTTCACCCGCCGCGTGCCCGTCACGGGCAACGACGAGATCGGCCAGCTCGCGATTGCGTTCAACAACATGGCCAGCTCGCTTTCCACAAGCGAGAGCGTGCGGCGCAATTTCATTGCGAACGTTTCCCACGAGCTGAAAACGCCGATGACGACTATCGCGGGCTTCATCGACGGAATTCTGGACGGCACGATCCCGCCGGAAAAGCAGCGGCATTATTTGCAGATTGTGTCCGACGAGGTCAAGCGGCTCTCGCGTCTGGTGCGCACCATGCTGGATCTGTCGCGGATCGACAGCGGCGAGCTCCATCTGCGCCCCGCCCGCTTTGACATCACCCAGACGATTTTCTCCGCCCTGCTCTCCTTTGAAAAGCCGATTGAGGACAAGCGGCTGGAGATCCGGGGCTTGGAGGACGCGGAAAGCCTGTTTGTGGACGGCGACCCGGACATGATTCATCAGGTGATGTATAATCTGATCGAGAACGCCGTGAAATTCACGAATGAGGGCGGTTATATTCATATCGCTGTGACGGACTGTGAGGATCGCACCTTTGTGCGCGTGCGCAACAGCGGCCCCGGCATCCCGGCGGATGAAGTGTCGCTGATTTTCGACCGTTTCTATAAAACCGACAAATCCCGCAGCAAGGACAAGACGGGAATGGGTCTGGGCCTGTACATTGTGCGGACGATCATCCGCCTGCACGGCGGGGAAATTACCGCCAGCAGCGTGGAGAATGAATACTGCCAGTTTGAATTCTGGCTGCCGAAGCTGGGAGAGGCGCAGCCCGCCGTCCCCGAGACAGTCGGAAAGGATAAGCCGGGGAAGGAAAAGCCCGGTAAAGACAAGAAGAATTGAGGGAGAACGCAATGGACCAAGAAAAGAAATGGGGCGAATCCCCTCTGTCCGGCGAGCCGTCTGAGACAACCGCCGGAGAAACAGACGGACAGGACGCGGCAATTCCGGAGCTCTCCGCTCAGGAGTCTGTGACGGCCGACCCGCCGAAGGAAGCTTTCAGCGGGGCACCCGGGGAAGCTTCCGCCGCACAGCCGGAAAACGTGGAGCAGAAAGCCGAGCCGGAGCAGCAGAGTGCGCCGGACACGCAAAACGAGCAGACAGAAGCCGTGGCCGGAGAACCTGCGCCGGTGTGGCCGCAGGACGGCTGGGATACGCCGCGTGCCGTGGATGTGCCGGAAACCCCGGACGCTTCCGCCGCGCCGGAAGCACCCGCCGCGCCGTTCCAGCCGGAACCGCCGCACACCCGCGCCTGGCAAACGCCCCCGCCCGCGTACCAGCAGCCGGGAGCGTATCAGCAGCCGGGCGCGTACCAGCAACCCGGAGCCTATCAGCAGCCCGGTGCATACCAGCAGCCGGGAGCCTATCAACAGCCTGGTGCGTACCAACAGCCCGGCGCATACCAGCAGCCATACCCCGGACAGGCGGGCCAGCCGCACCCGTGGCAGCAGCCCGGCTTCGGTTCCGTGCCGCCGGTTCCCCCGTATGGCGGTTCCTACAGTCCCTACGGCCAGTACAGCGTCCGTCCACCCAAACCGCCGCGTAAGCCGGCCGGTACCGGGGCGCGTGTGTTCCTGGTGCTGCTCGGCCTGATTGTGATAGGCTCGCTTGTGGGTCTTGGTATCGCGGCGGTGGATCGCTCCATCACGGGAATGAGCCCGGATGATTTCCCCGCACAGTGGCAGGATCAGAACCCCTTCCTGCCGGAGGAACCCACACAGCCCTCCGACCCGGAGGAAACGCCCTCGTCGCCCGAGGATCCCGGCGACTGGGGAGATCCCTTTGACAGCCTGACGCTTCCGGAGATCGTCTACGGTGAGAGCGGCATCGAGATTCAGCCCAAGCCCTCCGGCGATCCGCTGTCCTCCGTGGACGTGTACCAGCGCTGTGTCGATTCCGTGGTCAGCGTGAACGCGGAGTGGAACGGCGACATTTCCGAAGGCTCCGGCATCGTCCTGAGCGCCGACGGGTATATTGTCACCAACTCGCACGTCGTACTGGACACGAACGAGAGCACCGTCACCGTCAAGCTGCACGACGGCACGCAGTATCCCGCCGTGGTGATTGGATATGAGAGAAATTCGGATATCGCTGTGTTGCGTGTCGATGCAGAGAACCTTCAGGCCGCCGAGTTCGGAGACGCTTCCCAGCTTCAGGTCGGGGAGCGTGTCTACGCCATCGGCAATCCCGGCGGCGAGCGGTACGGCAGCACGCTCACGGGCGGCTTTGTCTCCGGCCTGAACCGTGAGCTGGATCAGAGCGTGGCCAACGGCCTGACCTACATCCAGACGGATGCGGCCATCAACCCCGGCAACTCCGGCGGCGCGCTCGTCAATGAGTACGGCCAGGTGGTGGGCATCAACTCCAATAAAGTCGTGTCGACGTATTACGAGGGAATCGGCTTTGCCATCCCCATCAGCGACGCGTCGAATATCATCAGCGATTTGATGACGCGCGGCTATGTCTCGGGCCGCAGCCGTCTGGGTATCATGGCCCGCACCGTGACGGAGATCCAGGCGGACGCCTCCGGCATCCCCGTGGGCGTGCTGATTGTCTCCGTCAACGACGACAGCCCCCTCAAGGGGATTGCGTTCACGGGCGATATCATTACCGAGGCCGCGGGGCAGAAAATTTCCACGCTGGAGGATCTCTATGCTGTCCTGCGCACGCACAGCGGCGGTGAGAGCATCACCGTGACGGTCTACAGCCCCGGCAGCTCGGAAACCCCGAGCAGCGAAAAGCAGTATACAATTGTTCTGCTTGAGGATACGGGAGAAACACAGCAGTAAAAGGCGGCAAAATGCCGTTTTGTAAAAGGAAGGAAGAACAGTATATGGCAATTCGAATTGGTATTTTGGGATATGGCAACCTGGGACGCGGCGTGGAGTGCGCCATCCGGCAGAATCCGGACATGGAGCTGCACGCTGTGTTCACCCGCCGCGATCCGTCCACCGTCTCCGTGCTCACGCCCGGCGTGCGCGTGCATCCGGCGGACGATCTCCCGAAGTGGAAGGATGAGCTGGACGTGCTGATCCTCTGCGGCGGCAGCGCGACGGATCTCCCCGAGCAGACGCCCCGCTGCGCCGCCCTGTTCAACGTGGTGGACAGCTTCGACACGCACGCCAGAATCCCGGAGCATTTTGCCGCCGTGGACGCCGCCGCGAAAGCCAGCGGTCGCACCGCCCTGATCTCCTGCGGCTGGGATCCGGGTCTCTTCTCGCTCAACCGTCTCTATGCCCACGCAATCCTCCCGCAGGGCGCGGGCTATACCTTCTGGGGCAAGGGCGTGAGCCAGGGCCATTCCGACGCGATCCGCCGCATTGAGGGCGTGAAGGACGCGCGTCAGTATACGATCCCCGTGGAGAGCGCGCTGGAGCGTGTGCGCAATGGCGAAGCCCCCGAGCTGACCACTCGCGAAAAGCACACCCGCGAGTGCTTCGTCGTGGCCGAGGAAGGCGCAGACAAGGAGCGCATTGAGCGCGAGATCAAGACGATGCCGAACTATTTCGCGGATTACGACACGACAGTGCACTTTATCTCCGAGGAGGAGCTTCAGCGCGACCATGCCGGAATCCCGCACGGCGGCTTTGTCCTGCGCAGCGGCAAGACCGGCTGGAACGGTGAAAACACCCACGTCATCGAGTACAGCCTGCGCCTCGATTCCAACCCGGAGTTTACGTCCTCCGTTCTCGTCGCGTATGCCCGCGCCGTCGCGCGTCTCGCCGCGCAGGGCGATTCCGGCTGCAAGACCGTTTTCGATATCCCGCCCGCTCTCCTCTGCCCTGAGTCTCCCGAAACCCTCCGCCAGCTTTTTTTGTAAAATGAGACGCTTGCCGGGTGTGTATAGGCAAACGATTGACTTTTGGCATACTGTGTTGTATAGTAAAAGTAGAAAAAGGGAATTGCTAAAGAGGGTGTCCCGCTACCCATTTGAAAGGTGGACCATTAAAGAGGGCGTCCCGCTGCCTGTATTCAAAAGGCGGAGCATTAACGTAAGTGGAGAAGAGAAATCTTCTCCACTTTTGCTTAGGGAGAAATATGGCGGAATTTGAAAATTTCGGTTTTTACACAGTGGATGTTGATTATTTGCAGTTTTTAAACAGCAGAGACTCAGAGGTGTATTATAATTCGTCCTATAGAACGGCGGTAAAACCTTTTGTGGGAATCGTAGTCGATCTGGGGGGATTTAAGTATTTTATTCCTTTGACCTCTGCCAAAGAGAAACATGTGAAGTGGAAAAATAGCTGCAATGAGCATTTTTTAGTTTATGAGGTTATGGATCGATCCATTGAGATAGAAGGCGATATTTATAAGCCATATTCCAATGATAAAAAGATGCATATTCTTTCGGTGCTGGATCTGAAGAAAATGATCCCTGTTCCGCCTGATTCTTATGACAGAATTATTTTTGACCAGTTAGAGGATAAGCGGTATCAGGATTTGTTTGAAAAGGAATATCGCTTTTGTCTGACCATTAAGCAAAAAATTTTGGATCGTGCCGAAAAAATATACACGCATCAAAAAGAGACACAACTTGTTCGGCGTACATATTGCAATTTTTCTTGTTGTGAAAATGCGTTGACAGAGTGGCTGCGGGACAAGAAAACCCGTGAATAATAAAAGCAAGATGCAGGGAGGAAACGAAGATGCTGGAATTTCAATTTGATACGCAGCTTTTGATCGAGGGAGAAAACCTCGACGAGGACGAGATCCACGATTACATTCAGCAAAACATCCCCGGCGACTGTCTCATTGCCGCCGGGGACGAGGAGCTGATCAAGATTCATTTCCACACCAACACGCCGTGGAAGGTGCTTGAATACTGCGCTTCCAAGGGCGACATTTTCGATGTGGTTGTGGAGAACATGGAGCGTCAGGAGCACGGGCTGAAAGGGTAAGAGCCCACAAAGCCTAAAACACCCACGGTGCGTCGCCGTCCTGATGCAGACACAGCAGAGGGATTCCCAGCGGGCGCACAAGCGGTTCCACCGCTTCGCGGATGACCTTGCGGAACCGGAAGCTTGCCACAAGCACACAGTCGGGACGTAACCGGGCGAGGTCCTGAGGGCCGTAAACGGGCTGGCCGTCGAGCGTTCCGGCGGCGGGCGAGGAGTCGAAGAACAGCGGCTCGAAGTCCGGTTCGCCGAACAAGCGCCGGTATTCCCGCAGGACAAAGGACGTTGTGCCCGAGGCGGGCCAGAACGCGACGCGCCGGAAGCCGCGTCCCCGCAAAAGGGAGGAAAGGCGTTCCCGGCGATCCGCTTCGCTGGCGTGCGACGCACGGATCATGGAGTACAGCTCCGCGATCCGCTGGGGGATCGGCAGGTGCTGCGTGCATACCGACGCGCATTTCCCGCACCCTACGCACGGGCTTTCCCCGGACGCGGGAAGGATTGAGAAGCCCTGAATCAGCCGCCCGAGCACGGCGGCGCGTTCGATCTCCTTCGGTTCCGTCAGCCCGTACAGCTCGCGCGGCAGGCGCAGAAGCTTTTGATGATACGACTGCATCCACTCGGGAATGGGAAGCCCGAGCGGGCAGGCCGAACGGCAATAGCCGCATCCTGTGCAGAGCCCCGGAAGGGACGCGGCACTCGATGCGGCTTTTTCGCGCGCGTTTCGCTCCGCGTCGTCCGGTTCCCAGCCGTCAAAGGCGTGGATTGCCTGATCGAGATCCCGCGCGCCGGAAAGCCCCGCGAGCACGCACGTCACCCCGGCCCGGCTTGCCGCGAAGCGAAGCGCCGCTTCCGCCGTGGACGCATCTCCCGGCAGACGAGCCCCGGAAAAGAGCGTTTCATTTTGCGGAAGGATGCCGCCGCCCAGCGGGTTCATGATGAGCACGCCCATCCCGCGCGCCGCCGCCCGGTCGATGACAGGCCCCGTCTCCGTGCGGCTCATCAGGTTGTAAGAGAGCAGAATCCCCTCGAACGCGCCGCAGTCCACAATCTGCTCCGCGTCGCGCGCGGGAGCGTGGCTGGAAACCAGCAGATGCCGCACCCAGCCCCGTTTTTTTGCTTCCAGCGCGCCCTCATACGGCCCGCCGGGACGCAGGAGAAAAGAGAGCTGATCCGCGTCCAGCACGCTCCATAGATAGAGAAAATCGAAATATGCCGCGCCCGTGCGGCGCAGACCGCCCTCCACGCGCCGGAGCACGTCATCCGCCGTGGGGTCGGAGCCGGAGTTTGACTTGACGGCGATGTGCACGCTCTCCCGGGGAACGAGACGCAAAAGCCGCGCCACAATCTCCTCGCTGTGCCCCTCGGCGTAGCTGAACGCGTTGTCGATGTAGTTCACCCCGTACCGCACCGCCCGGGCCAGCAGGGCCGCGCAGCGATCCAGCCCCTCCGCGTCGCGCAGGTCGGCGGAGGGAAAGCGCGTCGTTCCCGCGCCGAGCACGGAGAGAGAAATCCCCGTCCGCCCGAGCGGGCGCTGTGCAATCATGGAAGCTGCTCCGCCGCCGGGAACCGCTCGGCGCGGAGCGTGTCGAAGCCGCCGCAGTACCGGCAGGCCGTCAGCGGACGATCCGCCAGCCGTGCAAGCGCGGCCCGCTTTTCCTCCCGGCTTTGGGAAAGATCGCGCACGTCCACATATTCCTCCGGCGGCACGGGGATCTTCCCGAGATCCAGCCCGAACAGGGAGCGGATGCACGCGTGCAGCTTGCCCTCGTACATGTGATAATTGCGCATTTTGATCTGCCAGCAGTTTCCGAAAATGTCCTTGATTTGCTCATCGGACCAGTGCCGATCGTCATAGCTGGTATTGTCGACCCAGCCGCCGTAGTGCTGCATGTCGCCGTAAAACACCTTGGTCTGCGAGGGGATCCCGTGCGCGGCCAGAAGCATTTCCAACTCGCGCACGCGCCGGGACAGCGGGCCGTAGTCGCTGATCTGCACCTCGCAGTCCGGGCCGAGGGCAACCAGCGCGTCCAGCACGCCGGGCGGCGGCAGGAGCGTGCCGTTTGTCATGAGAATCAGACGGTCAAACTGGGATCGGTGCTCGCGGATTGCGTCGATCAGATACGCAAGCTTGGGGTACAGGAAGATTTCCCCGCCCACGAGCTGGATCCACTCGATCCGATCCACGAGGGAAAAGGCGGCGTGAATGTCGGAAGCGACCTCGCGCTCCGGCAGGAAGGGCGGATTCAGGTAGAGCGGGACGCTGTTGCAGCACAGGCGGCAGCGGAGCGTGCACCGCAGCGTCGGGATGACGGCAAGGCGGCGCAGCGTCAGCATGCCGATCCCTCCCCTCGCGGAAGCTGCTCGGCGGCGGGGAAGCGCGGCGAATCCTCGCGGAAGCTGTCGCAGTAGCGGCAGGCCTCGGTCGGGTGCTTCAGGAAGGTTTCAAGGATGCGCTTTTTCTCCGCGTCGGATTTCGAGGAATCCTTGAGATCCACGAATTCCCCATCCCGCAGCGAAAATTTCCCGAGCAATACGCCCGTCATCGCGTAAACGCAGCTGTAGATCACACCGTCGTGTGTGTCGTGAAATTGCAGCTTCGGGCAGAGACAGTGGGAGAATTTTTCCCACAGCTGCTGCTCCGTCTCGTGTTCACGAAGGGTGAAATCGCCGTAGCACAGCCAGCCGTTGCCGCGCTGGTCGTCTCCGGTGTAGCAGTCCACGCGGCAGTCGATGTGCTCGCGGGCGAGAACGTCCCGGATCTCCGAAAGCTTGTGGGACAGGGGGCCGTAATCGTCCACGAGAAAATCAAATTCCAGCCCGGCGGCCTGCGCCTGATGCACAGCGTCAATCAGAGCGGGAGAGGGAACGATCGTCCCGTTGGTCGTGATGCGGATCTTTTTGAATTTGTCGCGGTATTTCAGAAGCTCCAGCACGATTTCCGGCAGATCGGGGTGCAGCATCGGTTCGCCCCCGATCAGCTCCACCCGGCCGATTTCGTCGTACAGCGGGAACGCGAGCGCGAAGTGGCGGAATAATTCCTCCTTGGGGGTGTCGCGCTTGACGGGCTGGTATGGGATGGCGCACAGGCACATTTTACAGTTGAGCGTGCAGCGGGTGGTCAAAAAGAATTCCAGAATTTTCGCGGTGGTCAAAACAATCCCTCCTTATCCGGCAGATCGCCGCTCTCCGCCAGCTCGCGCGCGGCCAGACGGGAAACCCGGTCGTCTCCCGCGCGGCGGGCGTAGACGGAGAGCAGCAAAAGCGCTTCGGCGTGATGCAGGCGGCTTTCGCAGTAGGGAGCCGCGTCCCGCAGAACGAGAGCGGCGCGCAGAGCGTCCTCGTCCGGCGGCGGCTCCTCGCCCGGCCCGGGAACCAGCGGCGCGCGCAGGGAGACAAAGCCTGCCTGCGCGGTGGCACGGATCCGGTCGTGCTCCGGGGCCTGCGGCGCTTCCCGCAGCAGACGCTCCCAGGCCGCGTGCAGCTCCGGCGAGGAAAAAACCTCCCCCAGCACAGCCGCGCGCGTGGAAAGCTCCTTTTGATGCATGGCTAAAAAGGCGGTGTCGGCGCAGGCGTTGAGGAACACGCGGGCGAGAAACAGGCGGTTTTCGTCCGTCAGCCAGCCGTTTTCCCGCAGTATCCCCACGGTGCGCGCGTGCTGGCGTTTGTCGTCCTCAAAGCGGCCCGGCAGCAGGCGGTGCGAGTCCGAGGAGCCGTGCAGCCGGTAGCGGTGCAGCAGCTCCGGCGTGCCGGTCACGCGGCGGCAGCGGGCGAAAGCGTCCAGCAGAAACACCGTGTCGCTCCCGTAAAACAGGCTGTTGTCCACGAAAAGCGGGGGATGGAGCAGCACCGAAAGCCGGAACAGCTTTGCCCAGTACGCGCGCAGGTGCGTGTGCAGCGGCGGAAAGCGTGCGCCGAAGTCCGCCCGGTCGATTGTCACCGATTCCGGGAGGGCGCGCTGCCCGCGCGGGCCATCCTGCGAGAAAAACCGGGAGCCGCAGAGAAAGAGATCCGCGCCGGTTTCTTCCAGCCGCGCGATTCCCGTGCGCAGAAATTCCGGCTCGTAAGCGTCATCCGCGTCCAGCACGGCGAAGTATTCGCATCCGCTTTCGTATACTCGCTGTAGAAGTAGATTCATACTTTCCAGTGGGGAGTTTTTCTCCCATGCGATCGGCACAATGCGCGGGTCACGCGCGGCGAAGGAACGCACCAGCGAGCCGGTGCCGTCCGTGGAGCCGTTGTCGCAGAGGAAATACACAAAGTCGCCGTCCGTCTGGTGCAGCACGCTTTCCACGGCCTCCGAAAGAAACGGGGCGGCGTTGTACGCCCGTGTCAGAAAAGCGGTTCTTGCCATGTCACCGCCCTCCTTTCCGGGGCAGCAGGCACAGCCGCGCCCGCTCGAAGTCCTGAAGCCATGGGCAGGGTTCGAGCCACGGCAGCGCTTCCCGCAGGGTGTCCGCCAGCCAGAGCCGTTCGGGTTCGCAGTCCGGCAGATGAGTGCGCGTCAGCTTGGCGAACATCGAGAGATAGTAGGAGTATTCCGCGTACCGCGCAAACGCGGAAAGGCGCGGCAGACGGTCGGAGAGCCAGCGGGTGCGCTCGTGAAAGGCCGCGAAATATTCCCGCAGCTGAGCGGGGGACAGAAGCCGATCATTCGTTGTGAAGGCTGAGGAATTTCCCCCGTGGCGCGTGAAGCAGTATTTCGGCAGGTTATGGAAGGCCACGCGCCGCGCGGACGCAAACAGCCGGTACACCACGGCGATATCGTCGTACCGCGCGCGCTCGGGAAAGCGGTGCTCCGAAAAGAGCGAGCGGCGAAACAGCTTGGTGGGCGTGGCGGCGTTGCAGCGGCGGCGCAGAAGAAGCTCCAGCACGGCCTGTTCCGGCGTCAGGAGCAGGCGGCGGTCCTCGATGAAATTCGGCAATCGCCTGCCGTCCACTTCCTTCCACGAGCCGCACGCGGCAGCGTCCGCGTCTGTCTCCTCCGCGAGCGAGACGAGGAACGAGAGAAAATCCGGATCGGCGGTGTCGTCGTCGTCAAAGAAGGCGATCCACTCGCCGCGCGCCGCGTCCAGACCGGCGTTGCGCCCGGCGCTGATCGTGCCCCGTTCCCGGCGCAGGACGCGCACGCGCGGATCGCGGCGCGCGTATTCGGCGGCGATCAGCCCGGAAGCGTCGCGCGAGCCGTTGTCCACCACGATCAACTCAAAATCCGGGAAATCCTGCCGCAGAATGCTGCGGATCGACCGCCCGATGAAGTGCTCCCGGTCACAGGTGAGAACAATGACGCTTACTTTCATGGTTCGTCCCTCCCGATGCTCCACGGGGCCGCGCCGCTCTGCCACAGCCGTTCGAGCGATTCCCGATCGCGCTGTGTGTCCATGCAGTGCCAGAAGCCGCGGTGCAGATAGGCGGCCAGCTTTCCCTCGCGGCTCAGCTCCGTGAGCGGCCCGCGCTCCAGCGAGCAGTCGTCCCCCTCCGGGATGCGGCGCAGAAATTCCGGCTCCACCACGAGAAAGCCGCCGTTGATCCAGCCGCCGTCCTCCGGGGATTTTTCACGGAAGGCGCGCACGCGGCGGTTGTCGTCAATTTCGAGCGCGCCGAAACGCCCGCCCGGCTGTACCGCCGTGAGCGTCACTTCGGCCCCGGACAGGCGGTGGAAAGCGAGCAGGGCGTTTAAGTCCACATCCGCGAGCCCGTCGCCGTAGGTGAGAAAAAACGGCTCGCCGTCCGTGAACGCGGCAGCCTTGCGCACGCGGCTTCCCGTGAGCGTGCCGGTGCCGGTATCGGCCAGCGTCACACGCCACGGCTCCGCCGCGCAGCCGTGCAGCGTCATTTCCCCGCCGCGCGAAAAGTCAAACGTCACGCTGGATCGGTGCATCCGGTAATGCAGAAAATATTCCTTGATGACATGACCAAGATACCCGCAGCACACGATGAATTCCCGGTGTCCGTAGGCGGAAAAATAGCGCATGAGGTGCCACAGCACCGGTTCGCCGCCGACCTCGATCATCGGCTTGGGACGCAGGCGGCTTTCCTCTCCGATCCGCGTCCCGAAGCCGCCCGCCAATATCATCACCTTCAAAGGAGATCCCCCCGCTTTTGCATGTTTTCTTTCATGCTTATGCGGGGGGAGGAAGTTTCATACGGCATTTCAAACATGAAGTTTTCGCCCGCCTTTTTCAAAAGGCGGCGGGGTTTGGGGCAGAGCCCCAAGCAATTCCGTGCGAAGCCCAAGAAAGGCAGGAAAAGAGCGCAGCGATTTTTCCGGATGGTTTTCTCCAGGCAAAAAACATTTGGTTTCTGCGCAAAAAATGTTTCGGAAAGCAAAGCGCCTGCGCGGAATGTCCACGCAGGCGCTCTCTTTTCGTATTCTTTTTTAATCCTTCCCCGCTCGCGGCGAGCGGCCGGAAAGAATCCGCAGAAGCTCCTTCTGCGATCCCGCGGTGCATACGGCCACAACCTCGTCGCGCGGTTCCATGGTGGTCGAGCCGTTCGGGATGATCAGCGTGTCGTTGCGCACGATCGAGATGATCAGCGTTCCCTCGGGCAGAGAGATTTCGTTGAGCGTGCGGCGGCGCAGGGCGGTGTCGTCCGGCAGGGTGATGGCGCAGATCCCGGCGCGGCCCTTGTTCAGCGTGGCGAGCAGATGCAGCTCCGCCACGTCCACCTCCTGCTCAATCAGGTTGGTGATGACCTCCGTGCTGCTCACGGCGATGTCCGCGCCGAAAGCGCGCATGGCCTCGGAATTGCGCGGGTTGTTGACGCGGGCGATGACCTTTTTCGCGCGGAACTGCTTTTTGGCCAGCTGGCAGGCAACCAGGTTGTCCTGATCGCTGCCGGTCACGGCGATGAAGCAGTCGGCGTCCTCGGTTTCCGCGTCCATGAGCGTTTCCAGCTCGGTTCCGTCGCCGCAGATGATCTCCGCGTCCAGCTTGTTTGCCAGACGGCGGCAGCGGTATTTGTCACGCTCGATCAGGTGGACGGTGTGCTTGCTCTCCAGCATGTTTTCCGCCAGATGCGCGCCCAGCTTTCCGCCGCCCGTGATAACGATCCTCATAATCGGTTTTCCTTCCTCTCTCAGCGGTGCGCGGCCGTGTGTTCCCGGCTCGCGGCTTTCTCAGTCCTCAATGCGGGAAAAGATGACCTTGTCGCCCTCTGTGAGGAGGGTGAGATGATGATAACAGAATTCGGTGGAGCCGTCCCGGTGGATGATGGCGAAGGGGACCTCCCCGGGTTTCTGGGGAATTTCGTCCACGGTGCAGTTCCAGTCGCGCTTTTCCACCAGATAACTGCGGAAGCCCATCGTCGCCGTCTCAATGGTCAGATGGCGGTCGTCCCACGGGCGCACCAGCGCGTTGAACATGGCTTCGCCCGCCCATTTCGTGTGGCAGATGCTTTTGAGACCAAGCTTTTTGAACACCTGCTCGCGCGCCGGGTCGCTGATACGGGCGACCACATTCTTCACGCCGAAGAACTCGCGCGAGATCTGGGAAACGGTGATATTCAGATTGTCGTCCGGCGTGGCGGCGGCGACAGCGTCGCAGCTTTCGATCCCGGCCTCTTTGAGCACCTCCATGTCCATGGGGACGCCCTCCACCGTGATGCCGCTGAAATCCTTGTCGAGCTGCCGGAAGTTGTCGGCGTTCTCGTCGATGATCGCAACGTCGTGTCCTTCCCGGTCCAGCATGTCCGCGAGATAACGCCCCAGGCGGCCGCTGCCGATGACCAAAACGTTCACACAAATCCTCCTCCGATCCGGGCGGCTTATTGCCGTCCGGAGAATATTGATCGCATTATAGCACATTGATCCGTGCAATACAAGGAGTGGAAAACAGCCGTTTTGACAGGAGTTTTTCCGCGTCTGTTCGCAAATGGTTCATACTTTTTGGAAAAGCGGCATTTATAATAAAGAATGATTCGGAATTGTTTGCCGCGTCCTGCGGCTGGAAAAGAGGAATGGGGAAAGATGAGAAAAAAGAAAAAAGGGACCGTGGCGGTGATTTCGTGCGTGCTGGTGCTGGCGATCTGCCTGGCGGGCTTACAGGCGATCTCCTCGGCGCGAAAAAGCTCCGTACCGGTCGCGGTCTCGTGCCTGACGCTGGAGCCGACCACGCTGCAAAGCACCGTGACGGCTTCCGGCACCGTGAAAAGCGCTTCCACCACCAATGTGTATACGAATGTGAGCGGCTGCGTGGTGAAGGATCTTCACGTCGAAGTGGGCGATTATGTGGAGGCGGGCGCGATTTTATGTCAGCTTGACAG
>OERR01000151.1_pt1 | contig 18000 bp, 17 predicted proteins | sample 1540051 | NCBI WGS metagenome assembly OERR01 (sample SAMEA3891884, study PRJEB23780) | metagenome | biome: terrestrial biome; feature: animal house; material: Caecal content | place: Italy | collected 2015-05-05 | reverse complement strand
TGAAGCGTATCAGTGCCTACCCATTGAGGGAAGAACATTCTCCCAATGTGGAGCTTGACAATTTCATAGACGGCATTTCCGGTACATAACCTATGTACGAGCGAATCAGGCACGCCGCGAAGATGGACAGCCCCAGGAGGTGATGAATAGGACTGTTCCGAGCGATCCACGTCAGCCTGATACCCGAAAGTGGCATTTCAGGGCGCGATGACTGCATAGGGGTTAAAGATACTTCCTCACGGCCTCCTAAAGACTTGGGGGGAACTCTGCGGCGCACGAGTAAAACGACGCTGTGGAGTTATGACAGCCGCGCCAGCGGAGACCGGAATGTCCCCATCGCCAGGGGTGCGTGGCAAATGTGGCGAGTAAATTTTTCAAAGTCAGATACCATGCGCTGGCAGCTTCGGTTGCCAGCGCATTCATGTGATTTTGAAAGCAACAACCACATCTTTGACAGAAAGGGGGACCACCTATGGAAAAATTGATTTCGCGGAAAGAGGCTGCCAAATTACTGGGGATTAGCATTGCCACTTTGGATGCAGCTCGAAACAGTGGGCTAATTTCCTATGTTCAGTATGTGCAAAATGGTTGCGTGTACTTTACAGATGCTGGCCTTCAGGAGTATATCGCAAAATGCACCCATCGTGCAAAGCCAGTGGAAAAAAGCGCTACATACCGCAAGCTGCGAAGTGTCCGAGCTTGAGCTGTTCCGTATCCTTGCTGGAACCTAATATGTCTGATAAAACAAAGGTACAGCGCTGGACATTATTCTTAGGAGGTGACGGAATTGGCAAAAAGAAAAAGGGCAATTCCTCAATATGGTACGGTCGTGCTTAACGGCATTGAATATTATAGAACCAGAGTCGAAGATTCGGATGGAAACAGAGTGGCGCTTTATGCAAAGACGCCCGAAAAGCTTTATGACAAGGAACTGGAGGCGTTAGAGCAGATTGACAGTACTACGTTTCGTCGAAGATCGCCTACGGTTGCTGAGTACTGTGAGAAGTGGCTGCTGATGCAGTCCGTCCATGTTCGGGCCACCACCTTGACAGATTATACCTCTAAGGTGCGGCGGCACATTATTGGAGGGCTGGGAGACAAGAGAATGGCTGATGTATCCCTGGATGACATCCAACTTGCCCTCGTACCTGTTTCCAAGAAGTCGGCTTCGGTTTATAAGTCTGTGGTGATTCTCTGCAAGTCCATTTTCCGGGCGGCCAAGGAGAGCCATGTGATTGACGAGGACCCGACCATATACCTGGATGCAAAGGGAGGAGTTCCCCAGGAAGAAAGACAGGCATTGACGGATGAACAGGTTGAGCGGCTTTTGGACACGATCCGGGATTTGCCGCCCTATGTATTTGTGATGATCGGTTTATATGCCGGTCTGCGCCGGGAAGAAATCCTGGCGCTGCAATGGGATTCTGTGTATCTGGATGCAGAGGCTCCGTACTTAACGGTACGGCGGGCATGGCACACAGAACATAACAGGCCGGTCATTCTTACCGAGCTAAAGACCAAAGCGGCACAAAGAAACATTCCTCTCCCGGTCTGTCTGGTTGAATGTCTGAAAGATGCAAAGAAAAAATCCACTTCGGATTATGTGATTGCCAATCGGGACGGTGATCCGCTATCCTATACACAGTTTAAGCGGCTGTGGCAGTATATTGTGACGCGGACTGCAAAGCCGAGAATGGCCAGAAAACTTGTGGACGGAAAGTATGTAAAATATATGCTTTACCCGAAACTTGGAGAAAAAGCCAGGAATAACGGCCATGTGGTATATAGCCTGGATTTTGAAGTGACACCGCATCAGCTGCGGCACACCTACATCACCAATCTGATTCATTCTTCGGTGGACCCCAAAACGGTACAATATTTGGCGGGCCATGAAAGCAGCAAAATCACGATGGACATTTACGCAAAGGTCAAATACAACAGGCCGGATGATCTTGTCAAAGCAATGGGCTGTGCCTTTGACTTATGGGACGCTGTGTAAGTTCCGAACAATTCAGAAAATGAAGTAAGAGCGAGACAAGGATGTCTCGCTCTTAGTTTTTCCTTGGCCGTATCTTTGATTCAATTTGAAATCTCTGATAAAAAGGAGGTGTAGATACATCACCACGCGAGAAAGGAAATTAATTATGGCAAAGAAGAAAAAAAACATACCTCAATATGGAACCGTCACACGAAAGGGTGTCCTGTATTACAGAACCCGGATTCTGGACGCAGACGGCAAGCAGGTGAGCTTGTATGGGACTACCTGCGAGGAACTGTACGATAAAGAGCAGGAGGCGAGACGCCAGGTAGCGGAGATCATCTTCCACCGGGAGCATCCTACTGTGGCCGAGTATTGTGAGAAGTGGCTGTTGATGCAATCCGCAAAAGTGTCGCCGGCTACACTGAAGGGCTACGCCTCCAATATGAAGAACTACATTATCAAGCCTTTGGGAGATATGTATATGGAGGAAGTAACAGCGGATGATATTCGTCTGGCGCTGATCCCATTGTCCAATAAGTCCGAGAGCCTGCACAATACGGTGAATATGCTCCTCAAGTGCATTTTTTACTCGGCAGAGCGGAGCCAGTTGCTGGAATACAATCCGTGTGAGGGGATTTCGGCAAAAGGAGGGAAACCGACCCAAAAGAAAGATTCGCTGACAGACCAGCAGGTGGAAGTGCTGCTGGAAACCGTCAAAGGACTTCCGCCGTATCTGTTTACCATGATCGGCTTATATGCCGGTCTGCGCCGAGAAGAAGCTCTCGCCTTGCAATGGGATTGTGTGTTCCTCGATGCACCCACTCCATATATCTCTGTGCGGCGCGCATGGCGATCAGAGCATAACAGACCGGTTATCTCTACAACGCTTAAGACGAAAGCAGCAAGAAGGGATATTCCCATTCCCAAATGCCTTGTGAATTGTCTGCGGGAAGCCAAGGCTGCCTCCAAATCGGAATATGTGATTGCCGATAGTGAGGGACAGCCCTTGTCATATTCGCAGTTCAAACGTGTCTGGCAGTACATCGTTGTTCGGTCTACCAAGGAGCGTACCTATTATAAGTATGTGAACGGACAGAGCATCAAGTACACTGTTCAGCCGAGTCTGGGAGGACATCAGAAAAACAATCCCAACATTGTGTATAGCCTGGACTTCGATGTGACACCGCACCTGCTGCGGCATACCTACATCACCAATCTTCTGTATGCAGGTGTTGACCCCAAGACGGTCCAGTACCTTGCCGGACATGAGAACAGCAAGACAACTATGGACATCTATGCAAGAGTAAAGTATAATAAACCAGAACAGCTATTCGATGTAGTAAATTCTGCATTTCATCAAGCTGTCCCCTCGTAAAAGTGGCCTGTTTTTTGGTTAAGGAATAGGACAACCGAGGGGCCGAGGCTCAAAAAAGCCCGGAATATCAAGGAAAATCATCGCTCAGACGATTGAAGTACGGCTTAAAAGCAGCTCGTCGTGCTCCACAGTTCTCAAAGAGATAATTACAAAAAGAATTTTTCTCCCGGAAGTTTTTTGCTTCCGGGATTTTTCAAACAAATCTTAGATCACTTCTTAAATTTCGCTGGCAGAAACACTACTGCTACAACCCCATAGATTAGAAATTAATTTGTAACCGTATCGATCTGGAAGAAGGTACGGTTCCATTATAAAGAGTCAATTTATAGCCGTATCGATTTGGGAGAAGGTACGGTTCCATTACAAAGAGTCAATTTGTAACCGTATCGATTTGGAAGAAGGTACGGTTCCATTACAAAGAGTCAATTTGTAACCGTATCGATTTGGGAGAAGGTACGGTTCCATTATAAAGAGTCAATTTATAGCCGTATCGATTTGGAAGAAGGTACGGTTCTATTACAAAGAGTCAATTTATAGCCGTATCGATTTGGAAGAAAGTGCAGTTCTATTTACAAGAAATATGGAAAGGGGTAATTTATGGCTAGTCTTAGAGAAATGTTATTGCAAGAACAAAATAGATTGGAGAAAATTCTTCAAAAAACTGCGAAACGATTAAAGGATGCTCCTCAAGGGACTTTGCGTTTATCAAGTAGTAAGAAATGGGTTCAATATTATCATTGTATGCCAGGTGGAAAGAAAAATGGAGAATATATTCCAAAAACGAATGACAAATTAATTTGTCAACTTGCACAGAAATGTTATGATGAAAAGGTATTAAAACTAGCTAAGAAAAGATTGCTGCAAATAAAACGAATAACAAGAGATTATGAGGATGACGAAATTGAAAAAATTTTCTTGAGTGAACATATGGAAAGGCAAAAACTGATTCAGCCAATTGAACCAATATGGGAGCAGCAATTAGAAGAATGGATATTGGAAAATTATAAAGGTAAGGAATTTCAAGAAGACATACCAGTAATCTTAACAGATCGAGGTGAACGGGTGCGATCAAAATCTGAAAAAATCCTAGCAGATTATTTTCATCGTAATGGAATTCCGTACAAATATGAACATCCGTTGTATTTGAATGGGTTTGGCACAATTTATCCAGATTTTACGTTCCTTTCGAAAAAGACAAAACAAGAAATTTACTGGGAACATAATGGTATGATGGATAATCCCACCTATGGGCAGAATGCAGTCAGAAAAATAAAAGCATATGAAGAAAATAATCTTTATCCTGGGGAACGATTAATCCTGACATTTGAGACAGCAAAAAGTGTTTTAGATACAAGATTGGTAGAGAAACTGGTTCATAAATATTTATTATAAGATAATAGTCTAATTTGTTCTTATCATCTTTATCCAGAAATATCATCGACTGGATATGCCATATTATCCTTCCTATTCTGGAAATTGGTAATATAATATGGAATGATGTTTTTATACAAGCATAAAACGTTAGTAAGTATTAGGTATAATATTAAATTGAATTTTAAATTATAATCATATATAATATGGTTAATAAATTTTGCAGAGGCAAGAGCTCGAAAATTAAAAAGATTGCATGAGTTAAGAAATCTTAAGAGAGGTTAACCAATGATTTATGAAATGAATCAGTATGAAAAATTGAAAGAGCTTTTTGGAGACTGGCAGGAGACATTGATTTGGTCTTGTTTTCAAAATGTGATGGGATGTATGTTTGCAAATGATAAGAATGAGCCAACTGCGGCGATGGCAATGTTGGGGGATTTCTGTTTTCTGGCGGGAGAACCAGATGAGGAGTTGATATTGTATAAACCAGAGTATTGCAAAAAGGAATTTATTATTATGATTCCGCAAAACGATGCATGGGCGAGATCAATAGAAACTTGTTATAAAGAGAAGGCAAAAGCAGTTGTACGATATGCATTTAAAAAGGAGCCGAATATATTTGATGAGAATGTGCTGCAAAGTTTTGTAGCGGCTCTTCCAAACGATTATACACTTAGAGCAATGGATGAAGAGTTGTTTTATCGTTGCAAAGAAATGGAATGGTGTAGAGATTGGGTATCTCAATATCCTGATTATCAAACATATCAGCGATATGGGATTGGAGTAATTATTTTAAAAGGTCGAGAAATTCTTGCTGGTGCTTCTTCTTATTCCAGCTATTTAGGAGGAATTGAAATTCAGGTTGACACGAGAGAAGATTATCGTAGGAAGGGGTTTGCCCAGATTTGTAGTGCAAAACTGATTTTAGAATGTTTAAAGCGTGGATGGTATCCAAGCTGGGATGCACAAAACAAATGGTCTGCCAATTTAGCAAAAAAACTAGGGTATCATTATAGTCATACCTATTTTGCATATGAGATAATCGGGTATTAGGAAATTTTTCTTTTTAAGGAGGGAGTATTTGGATGCATCTAAAAAATATATTAATTGTAGTAAGTGATATCGAGAAATCCAAGCGATTTTATCAGGAACTATTTGGTCTGATGGTTGCAGTAGATTTTGGAGAAAATGTGATTTTAACAGAAGGATTGGTATTGCAAGAAAAGAAGGCTTGGGAAGATTTAATTGGAAGAGAAGTAAAGACAGCTGCGAATAATGCAGAATTGTATTTTGAGGAAAATGATATGGATGGATTAATAAAAAAGCTGGAATCTGGTAGATTTCCGATCAATTATGTAAATTCACCTACGGAACAGGAACGGCGAGTAATACGAATCTATGATCCAGATGGACACATCATTGAAATTGCTGAAACGTTAGAATGTGTTGCACGAAGATATCTCATGTCTGGTATGACGGTTTCTGATACAGCAAAGAAGATGCGGCTTCCAATGGATGTAATAAAAGAAATGGAAGTAGGACTGCAAGAATCATCAAAAAATTTGGAATAGAGGTTATTATGGAAATTATACTAGAAAAAGTTGAAATAGATCAGAAAGAGGTCTTGTTTCGATTACTTCAATATTCGTTATTTGAAGAAAGCTTAAATGATCAAAATGAAATGAATAACGAAGCTATTTTTGAATATGAATGGTTTGAAAATTATTTCATAGACACTGAGAGAGAAGCTTATTTTATAAGAGAGAAGCGGACAAATAAATTATTGGGATTTGCCATGATAAATACATATGTACAAAGAGTTAATTCAGGTCATAGTATTGCTGAATTTATGGTAATTCCTAAGTACAGAAGAAATCAGGTTGGTAAAAATGCTGCAATTCAATGTTTTGAAAAACATAAAGGAAACTGGGAAATTTCTCCCTCCTATGGCAGTGAACAGGCATATCAATTTTGGAAAAATGTAGTTAGGGAATATACAGATGGAAATTACCATTTGGATCAGGATGTTTTTGTATTTTGTAGGTTAGAGAAACCAAATAGATACATTTAAGTTAAAAATTTCTGTTTGTTAGTGTTTCATACCAAGGTTAATTCATTGGTAAATAAAAATTTTATCCTAATAGGTTACTGTAATTTTATGTATTCTACTGGTAGTAGATTGTTTTCTATGTAATAATGTTGTAGCCTGTAATTTAGGAGGTGAAATATTATGTACCAAATCAATGCTGAAAAGTTTGGTAAATTTCTTCGTGAAATTCGAACAGAAAAATGTATGACACAAAGGGAACTGGCAGAAAAGTTATTTGTCTCGGATAAGACAGTCAGTAAATAGGAACATGAGGGATGAAATAAAGAATATTGTATTAATTATTATGTTAGAATTTACAATGGTTGCCATCTATATAGTTGGAAAAAAATATGAATAAATTAAGATTAAGCAGTTGGTCGAAAGATGGACTGCTTTTTGAAATGTATTAAAACACTGTAACCTTTGTTAAGAGGTCGTAATTTCTTGAAGTTCAAATTAGGTCAGTTTACAAAGAACTACACGCATGCCGTTGCCCTCCCTGAGGGCAACGGCATTAAGCAGGTCTTTGCTATTTTTCCGATAAATTAATCATCGTAGTCTTTTTCAATATCAATAAAATGGATATACACGCTACAGACTTTATCTTCTGCGTCATAGCCGAAATAACAGGGATAGACTCCATCCCCCCAGCCAGAAGCGAAGATGAGGATATTACAGTCCGTACCTGGCACCGTCCAATTGAGCCAGTCGCCTCCATCCCTCTGATATTTGGGATTGGTTTTGAAGTTTTCCTCCAGCAGGTCGCAGAACAGGTCGTTATAGGGGTCGATGCCCTCTTCTTCGCTCTCCCGCTGTGTCCAATACTTCTTGAATACCTCTTGGGTCTTGATGTCTGCGATACAGCCCATGCCAGCGTCCACGAAAAATCCGAAAAATTCGTCTTCTTTAATTTCCTCGTCCAAGTCCTCGTTCCCGACCATTCCCATCTCATACCGAATCGGCTTCTTGTTGCTGATGGACACCTTCACGCAGGCGTAGCGATCTCCGTAGTTCTCGTTGGGCACCACGCAGATAGTCACTGGGTAAGTTCCAGCGGGTACCGTCTGAATATATGGAAGTGCCTCCTCCAACTCTATCAGCGGATCACAGGCTAGAATGGTTCCTGTGGGGAAATGGACGGTGCCGATGTCCAGTGCATCCACATCTGCATTGCCGATTTTCTTCTCTGTGAAATAGGCGTCTAAGTCGATTTTGCAAACTAGATTTTTCTTTACTATTTCATATTTTTCCAACCATTCTTTTGTCGGCATAGATCTCCTCCTTTCGATTTACTCAACACTGTATCAATTCCGATTTATTGCTCTGTTTTTTCCATTCTACCACAATTCTGAGAGCATGGAAATATCTTTTTTTCCAGGCTGATTTCCTATCTTTCGGATATACGGCACAGGGAATTAAAAAGTATAGACTTGGGGGAGTCCATCGATAAACAGCAACAGTATTAGCTAATCTTTTAATTATTAACAATTTCCATCTTCAGTCCATGCCTCTTAACTTTTACGCTATATTTTAACTCATATGAGGGTAGTCCATTGATAATGGCACTTTGTATTTCAGCAATTTCTTTTGTGATGTGTTCTTTATCAGCATACCACCCTAAAAAAGTAGTTGGTTGAAAGAATATCCATCACTAACAGCAAACAAAGCATATTGTGGTGAATTTTTTCTACCTTTCATTTTTCCTGTAGATTGAACTTTATAGCAAGTGACTAAGACATCTTCATACGGAGAAGTGATTATAATTTTTCCAGTTACTTGTCCATCATTTTTACCATCTTCTTGTGCAATTTCCGTAGACATTAAGCTATCCAAAGAAATATTTAATTTATTGGAAAGTAATAATAATTTTTCTACTTCTGGAAAACCTACACCTTGTTCCCATTTAGATACCGCTTGTCTGGTTACTTTTAATAATTCTGCTAATTCTTCTTGTGATAAATTTTTATCTTTTCTGATTCGTTTAAGATTATCTGCAAAACTCATACATACACTTTCTTGTCTTTGATATATTAATTGTAATATAAGTTTAGACGTATTTCTACCAACAAGAAGTTGCTTTTCTGCAACTTAAAGTAGCATACGATATAATCTATCAAATTTAACAGAGAGAACAGGGGAATAAAATGGTGTTTCATGTATCCATAAAAAATATAGAAAAATAAATTTTGAAAGTATTTGCATTATGGTAATCTTCTAATCTGTTGGAAAAATATTTAAAGTTTTATAAATTTTTGCATTGTAGCTTTCCGTGTTTTTCCATCTATGATATAATATAAAAAAATATTTTAATGGTTTCCTTAGATGTAGATAAAATGTTTTGTGAGTTAAAACAAGAAGTGGAAGAAAATGGGGTTTTAGTTAAAGAAATAATTTATTTTTTTATTATTTATTTAGGATATTAGGAGGAAATAAGATGGAGGAATTTTTAAAGAAAGAAATTTATTGGATTCGTAAACCTCAAAATGTAGAAATAAAAGATGGAAAAGTAGAAGTATATACAGAACCAGGGACTGATTTATGGCAGCGTACTTATTATGGTTTTCAAAATGATAATGCTCCAGTATTGCAGGCGAAGACAGCAGAGAAGTATTTTTCTTTTGTTGTAAGAACGCAGTTTGAAAGTAAGCATCGTTTTGACCAGTGTGGGATCGTTATTTATTTGGACAGTGAAAACTGGTTGAAAGCGTCCATTGAGTATGAAAATGAAAGTTATCAGCGATTGGGCAGTGTTGTGACGAATCATGGATATTCGGATTGGGCGACGACCGATATTCCAGCTACAATAAAGGAAATGTGGTATCGATTAAGCAGAAGGGAAAGTGATTATTGTATTGAGTGCAGTACCGATGGCATTCATTTCAAACAAATGAGAATTTGTCATCTATGTGAGGGAAAGGAAGAAATATCATTTGGAATCTATGCATGCAGTCCAGAAAACTCTTCTTTTAAAGCAAGTTTTTCAGATTTGGAAATCACAGAATGTAAGTGGGAAGCACATAAATAAAAGGAAACGACTCGTAATATAATTGCTTGATACAGTGAATCTCAAAACGATTCACTGTTTTTCCATTTATGATTTGTATCATTATGAATGGTATAAGGGTTTCGATTTAAGAATTGTCAAGGAAAAGAGGTTATGGGAATGAGGACAGAGCAAGAAATGTATGATTTCATTATTCGTACGGCGAAGGAAGATGAACGTATTTGTGCGGTATATATGAATGGTTCTCGTACGAATCCGAATGCACCAAGGGATATTTTTATGGATTATGATATTGTTTATGTTGTGCATGAGACGGAATCATTTATGGAAGATAAGAAATGGATTGATCGATTTGGAGAGCGGCTGTTTATGCAGTACCCAGATGAAAATACAGATGAACCAAGTGATAAACATAACTTTTACGGCTGGCTGATTCAATTTGCGGATGGAAACCGTTTGGATCTACATGTGGAGACAGTTGCTCATGCAAGAGAAAATATTGGTTTCGATTCGTTGTGTATTGTGTTATTGGATAAAGAAAATATCCTTCCTGTTGTGCCAGAATCTACTGATAAAATGTATTGGGTAAAGAAACCATCTAAAATACAGTATTTGAGTTGCTGTAATGAGTTTTGGTGGTGTTTGGATAATGTAGCAAAAGGGCTTTGGAGAAAGGAAGTTCCGTATGTACAGGATATGCTGAACTTCTATGTAAGAAAAGAATTGGAACGAATGTTATCGTGGAAAGTAGGAGTGAAAACAGAGTTTTCCGTTAGTATAGGAAAATCGGGAAAGTATATGTATCGCTGGCTATCCGAAACGGAATGGAAGGATTATCTTGCTACGTATTCTTCTGCCGATATTGAGGAATGTTGGAATGCAGTGATGAAGATGTGTGATTTGTTTCAGGATACGGCAATCTATGTCGGGGAAAGTTTAGGATATGAATACAATCAGATAGAAGGAAGAAATGCTAGAAGCTATTTGGAACATGTCAGAAGTTTGCCAGAAGACGCAGTAAATATTTATTAATAAGAAAAGAGCTGTGGATAAGAAAAGAAAATTCGGGAAACTTATTGATAAGGAATCAGTTTTCAATTTTCTATATAGGTTAAGAGAAGAGGAGATTTGTATGTGTACTTGTATTACTTATCAAAATTCCCAATTTTATTTTGGGAGAAATATGGATCTGGCGTATTCGTTTCAAGAAAAGATTGTGATAACACCTAGAAATTATACCTTTCCTTTCAAGAGACAGGAAAAGATACAAAAACACTATGCTATGATTGGAATGGCAACGGTGTTGGAAGATTATCCGCTTTATGCAGAAGCAGTGAATGAAAAGGGATTATGTATGGCAGGATTGAATTTTCCAGATAATGCAGTCTATCAAAAGGAAGAAAATGGTTTGTATAATATCACTCCATTTGAATTAATTCCATGGGTTCTTTCCCAATGCGCTTCGGTATCCGATGCAAAACAGTTATTAGTGAAAACCAATATTGTAGCGATTCCATTCCAGAAAGATATTCCATTGGCACCGCTGCATTGGATGTTGGCAGATGAAGAAAAAAGTATTGTTTTAGAGCCAATGGAGGATGGATTAAAGATTTATGAGAATCCTTATGGGGTTTTGACAAATAATCCAGCGTTTGGATATCATAAGATGAATCTAATGAATTATTTAAATCTTACCTCTGCATATCCAGACAATCGTTTCTCAAAAGAAATCGACTTAAAACCATATGCACAGGGAATGGGGGCAATTGGACTTCCTGGAGATGCTTCGTCAGCCTCTCGTTTTATCAGAGCGGTATTTTTAAAGTTTCATTCTGATTGTAAAAAGGACGAGTTATCTTGTATAACGCAAGTTTTTCATATGCTGGAGGGAGTTAGTATGATGCAGGGAAGTGTTGTGACAGAAGAAGGGGAATACGATCGTACGACTTATTCTTGTTGTGTAAATGCGAAAAAAGGGATTTATTATTATAGGACTTATGAGAATAGTCAAATTTGTGCAGTTCAGTTATTGGAAGAACATCTGGATATTGAAACTCTAATTTGTTATCCGCTTGTAATGGAACAGCAGATTCATTATATAAATAGAAAGTAATTTAGAAACACTTGAAAAGGAAGCTCTGGTAAAGCTTCCTTTTGTTGTATCCTATGTAAATCCATTCTCTAAAAAGAAGGAGTTCTATTTCCTGCTTTGCTTACTCCTATCCCAATGAGAAATAGAATAGGGAAGATAATTGCAGATAAAATACCAATATTTAAACTATCTCCAAAATGACTGGAGACCATTCCGACAAGGGTAGGACCGCTGGAACAGCCTAAGTCACCAGCCAATGCCATAAGTGCAAACATTGCAGTTCCGCCGCCTCGAATGGAAGCGGAAGCTTTACTAAAAGATCCTGGCCATAAAATACCTACAGATAGTCCACATAATGCACAGCCAATTAATCCAAAGATTGGGGATGGAATAAGGGCAATACAGAGATAAGAAATCACACATAGAATACCACTGTAAATCATGAAGAGATCTAAGTTGATTCGTTCCCCATATTTTCCGTAAAACGCCCGGGCTGTTCCCATTAGGATAGCAAATGCCATTGGTCCAGCCAAATCTCCAATTGTTTTACTTACTCCAAGACCCTTCTCTGCGAAGGTAGACGCCCATTGACTGACCGATTGTTCACTGGCTCCTGCACATACCATGATTAGTAGGAAAAGCCAAAAAATTTTCTTGGAAAAAAGCTGAGGAATCGTAAGTCCTGTTTCTCCCTCCTCAATAAGAGAAGCCATTGGAACCTTTGTAAAGAGAATCGTATTTATGATTGGGACGATGGCCCATAATACTGCTAGTATCTTCCAATTTTCAATCCCAAATAATTTAAAAAATAAAGTAGAAAGCAAAACGACTCCTACATGTCCCCAACAGTAAAAAGAATGTAATAAACTCATTGCCTTTTCCTTATTATCCGTAGGACAAGCTTCCATAACAGGGCTTACTAATACTTCCAAAAGCCCTCCGCCTATGGCATAGATCGTAACGGCAATCAGTAATCCAATAAATGGATCAGAAAAAATCTCAGGTAAAATAGTTAATAATAGAAAGCCAACAGCTGCACAAATATGTGCCAGTAGCATGGAGGCACGGTAACCGATTCGATCTACGAAAGATACAGATAGTAAATCAATTAATAATTGCAATCCAAAATTAATTGTTACAAGCATAGTGATTTTGGATAATGGAATGTTATAAGTTGCCTGAAAGGTTAAAAATAACAGTGGAACAAAATTGTTCACGATGGCTTGCACGATATAGCCAATAAAACAGGCGTACATAGTATGATTATAATTTGCCGTTTTTGCATATGCGTGATTCATAAGTAGTCGGTAAAATACTCCTTTCTTATTGCTTCTTTTCAAATTCGCTTGAAGTATAGCATAGCCAGAAAAAAACTGCTACTATTATTTGGCAGAAAAGTAGGAGAATTTTTCACTTTATGAGTCGGTCTTTTTTGTTGCAACTGACAATGCACGGAGCATACATTTTAATAAGAGGAATGTATACTCCGTGCATATTATAGTTTGTTTTCAATAAGTTTTATTCTACTTTTGGAAGTCCTGCAAATCCTTTTTCCAAATCTTCATCGGTTGGGATATAGTCTGTCATAGTTCCGTCATTATATCTTTGGTAAGCAGTCAAATCGAAATATCCCGTACCAGTTAAACCAAATAAAATGGTCTTTTCTTCTCCAGTTTCTTTGCATTTTAATGCTTCGTCAATTGCAACACGAATGGCATGACTGCTTTCTGGAGCAGGCAGAATACCTTCAATTCTTGCAAATTGAACGGCTGCTTCAAATACAGCGGTTTGCTCTACGGAAACAGCTTCCATTAACTTGTCATCATATAACTGAGAAAGAATGGAGCTCATGCCGTGGTAGCGAAGTCCGCCTGCGTGACTGGCAGAAGGGATAAAGCCGCTTCCAAGTGTGTACATTTTTGCAAGTGGGCATACCATACCTGTGTCACAGAAGTCATAGGCGTATTTTCCACGAGTGAAGCTTGGGCAGCTGGCTGGTTCTACGGCAATAAAGCGATAATCGTTTTCGCCTCTTAATTTTTCGCCCATAAATGGAGAGATAAGTCCTCCTAAATTGGAACCGCCGCCAGCGCATCCAATAATGATGTCTGGATGAACATCGTACTTATCCAACGCCGTTTTTGTTTCTAATCCAATAATGGACTGATGAAGCATTACTTGAGATAAAACAGAGCCTAATACATAACGGTAGCCTTCTCGTGTTGTAGCAGCTTCTACTGCTTCGGAGATCGCACATCCAAGGCTGCCAGAGGTACCAGGGAATTCCTCTAATATTTTTCTTCCTACCTTTGTAGTGTCAGAAGGGGATGGAGTAACGGTGGCTCCATAAGTTCTCATAACTTCACGACGGAATGGCTTTTGTTCATAAGAACATTTTACCATGTAAACGTTACAATCCAAACCGAAGTAAGAGCAAGCCATGGATAATGCAGTTCCCCACTGTCCGGCTCCAGTTTCGGTTGTAACACCTTTTAAACCTTGTTTCTTTGCATAATATGCCTGTGCAATTGCAGAGTTTAGCTTATGACTTCCAGATGTATTATTTCCTTCAAACTTATAGTAAATTTTGGCTGGAGTATCCAATTGTTTTTCTAAGCAGTAGGCACGTACAAGAGGAGATGGACGATACATTTTATAGAAGTTTTGGATTTCCTCTGGAATATCAAAGTAAGCAGTTGTATCATCCAATTCCTGACGAACTAATTCGTCACAAAACACTGGACGTAAATCTTCAAAAGTCATTGGTTTTAATGTTGCTGGATTTAAAAGAGGAGCTGGTTTATTTTTCATATCAGCACGCACATTGTACCACTGTTTTGGAAGTTCACTTTCTTCTAAATAAATTTTATAAGGGATCTCTTTGTTTGGCATAATTATCTTCCTTTCCATAATAAAAAATTTCTACAGGAGCCTTTGGATGATTGCTCTGCTGTTATTTTAATGCAGAATAATATTTCCTATGAAATAAAAAACTCCTGTCCTATATAAATAGGACAAGAGATTACTCCTGCGGTGCCACCTAAATTCATTCGATTACGAATACACTCGGTTATGTACAATAATACATATTCCAACTATAACGGATGGATGCCGTCGCCCCTACGCCGTCAGAAACGGAATCAGTTTGCCCTCACAAGTCCATTCTCCATAACGGATAATACATGCTCTCACCAATGCAATGCTCTCTGGAAATACACAATTATGGGTACTACTCTTGCTCACAGGTTTGTCAATTTATTATAGTTTATTGTAATCGGAATAAGAGATAATGTCAAGAAAAAATTCGGTGATATTCATCTGGAACTTTAAATTTTCCCTCTGCTACACCGATACGTTTATTAACAGACTTATGTCAGTTTGAGATTTTAGGTTGCTATATTAGCTAAGTTGACTAATTATGTTATATCGGATATTGGTATTAATATTTAGTCATATAAAATTATATTAGAAAAAAGCAAAGTAAAAATCTAAGATTGTAGTAACTGATTTACATATCGATAACAAAGTTTTAAAAGAATTTAACCAATATTTAAAAAATTCCTGCTTTTGGAAAGAAAAGTTAACGTTTAAAATGGGGAAGAAGATAAAACAAGGAGGAAGGAAAAGTGGCAAATATCGAGCTTTGCAATGTCTGTAAAGTATATGAGAATAATAATTGCGTAGTAAAAGATTTTAATTTAAGTATTAAGGATAAAGAATTTATTATTTTTGTTGGACCGTCTGGCTGTGGGAAGTCCACGACGTTGAGAATGATTGCTGGCTTAGAAGAAATTAGTGACGGAGAATTATGGATTGATGGAAAGTTATGCAATTATACAGAGCCAGGAGACAGGGGATTGTCCATGGTATTTCAAAACTATGCGCTTTATCCTAATATGAATGTGTTCGATAATATGGCATTTTCTTTGAAGATTCGAAAGATACCAAAGAAGGAAATAAAAGAAAAGGTGGAAGAAGTTGCAAAAATATTGGAAATTGATCATTTATTAAAAAGACGTCCAAAAGAGTTGTCAGGAGGACAAAGACAGCGTGTTGCAATTGGAAGCGCCATTGTAAGAAATCCAAAGGCATTTTTAATGGATGAGCCACTGTCAAATCTGGATGCAAAGTTGAGGGGACAAATGCGAATTGAATTAGCAAAACTTCATAAGGAGCTTGGAACAACGATTATTTATGTAACACATGATCAGACCGAAGCGATGACGCTTGGAACGAGAATTGTAGTGATGAAAAAAGGAGAAATCCAGCAGGTCGATACACCAACGAATCTCTATCACAATCCAGCGAATTTGTTTGTAGCAGGATTTATCGGTTCACCAGCTATGAATTTTTTCACAGCATATGTTGGTCAAATATCAGGAAGGGCATTGATTCATTTAGATAATAGTGTAAATGGAACGATCTTAACTCCAGTGAAACGAATGGAGCGAGAATTAAAAAATCGACATATTGGAAGAAAAGTAATTGTTGGAATTCGTCCAGAAGATATTTATGAATTAGAGGAAGCAAAAGAGATGGGATTTGATGTCTCCAAAAATATCGTGGAAGCAAGAGTGGAAGCGAGAGAAATGCTTGGAGCAGAGGTTGTACTGTATTTTGAACATGAAAATGGAGGATTTTCTGCCAGAGTAGGAGCAGATAATCAAAGTCAGCCTGGAGACATGGTAAAACTATATTTTGATGCGGAAAACCTACATATTTTTGATAAAGAAACAGAAAAAAATATCTTTTTTGAGGAGGGAAAACTTTGAATCCGAAGAAAGCAAAACGAGGCAGGATTGAACCATATTTATATATTGTACCAAGTTTTATTCTGTTCGCAGTATTTTTATTTTATCCATTTTTTAAAACAATTTATTTAAGCCTTTACAAGACAAATAAGATGGGGGAAGCAAAATTATTTGTGGGACTGGAAAATTATATTGATTTGTTTCAGTCTTCCTCCTTTTATAATAGTTTAGCAGTTACATTAATCTTTGTAGTAATTGTAGTAACAGTAAGTATGCTGTTAGGATTAGTGACAGCAGTCCTTTGCAATCGAACCTTTCCAGGGATTCGAGCTTTTAGTACGGCATATGCACTTCCAATGGCAATTGCATCCAGTTCCGCAGCGATGATTTTCCAAATTATGCTGCATCCAACGATTGGTATTGTAAATAAGCTATTTGGAACGGATATTAACTGGTTAAATGATCCCAATACTGCATTAATCTGTGTTGCTATTTTAACTGCATGGCTGAACAGCGGAATTAACTTCCTATATTTCTCAGCAGGACTTAGCAGCATTGATGAAACGATCTATGAACGTGCATCCGTAGACGGGGCAAGTGGAGTACAAAAGTTTTTCAATTTGACACTCCCAGGATTAAGCCCAATTATGTTTTATACACTAGTTGTCAATATTATTCAGGCATTCCAGGCATTTGGGCAAGTTAAGATCTTAACCGAAGGTGGTCCAAATGATACAACCAATTTGATTGTATATTCGATTTATCGAGATGCATTCTTTAATTATCGGTTTGGAAGCGCAGCGGCTCAGTCCGTGATTTTATTCTTGATTGTTATGGTAATTACATTAATTATGTTCCGTTTAGAAAAGAGAGGAGTAAAATATTAATGAATTCAACAGCAGTAGCAGAAAATACAAATCGAATGTCCAAAGAGGAACTTTTGGAATTAAAAGAGGCAATGAATCAAAAAGCATTGACAAAGAAAAGAATCAAAACGGCAACAACAATTGCTGCAAATATAATGGTAGCATTGGTTGTTCTGCTTCCGCTTCTCTATGCGGTCAGCATTGCTTTTATGCCATCGGGAGAGTTGTTTACAACCGACTGGAATTTACTTCCAAAAAGTCCAACACTTCAAAATTTTAAAGATGCGCTAACGAAAGTTCCATTGCTGCGATTTATTGGAAACTCTTTTTTAGTTGCAGGATGTATTACAATTGGACAGATTATTTCCTGTTCATTGGCAGCATTTTCTTTCTCATTCTTAGAGTTTAAAGGAAAAGGAATCTTATTTATGCTTGTAATGGCAACGATGATGGTTCCAGGAGAAGCAA
>OERR01000150.1_pt1 | contig 18111 bp, 14 predicted proteins | sample 1540051 | NCBI WGS metagenome assembly OERR01 (sample SAMEA3891884, study PRJEB23780) | metagenome | biome: terrestrial biome; feature: animal house; material: Caecal content | place: Italy | collected 2015-05-05 | reverse complement strand
CCGTCCAGATGGACTCGAACTCAGCCTCGTCGGCAGCGAGGATCAGTCTCGGATAGTATCTCGTCTCAATGTCGAGCATCTTCTGCTGGCTGACGGCGGCGGGGCTGCCGTCCTCAATCGTCAGAGCCCAGACAGGATAGTAATCGAGGCGTTCAATCGCTCCGCCGTGCAGCTCTGCAGGATATTCCACATCATAGCCGGCGAGGAACGACTGATCGTACTCGCTCTGCTTCGCGAGGTATTCCGCGGCGGAGGCGCCGGGCTCGACGGGCATCCCGTCATCCTTGTAGATGCCGACCCAGCGGGGCGCGTAGTTGAACAGCTGAAAGCCAGTCTCGTCGCGCAGACGGGCGGTGTCGAGGTTGATGGCGCGGCGCTCCGCGGTCAGGACCTTGTCGGTGCCGTCCTCGCTGTAGTTCCAGTCAACGCCCTCCTCGCCCCAGTTGAGGTAATCCTGAACCTCTCTCTGCAGGAGCCAGTCATAATAGGTCAGCAGACGGTCGACGTCCTCGCAGTTCGTGGTAATCATGACGCCGTTGTCGGCCGTCGGCAGACCGGTTGCCCTGTCGATGTAGCCGCCCTCAAAGCCCTCCGCGAGAAGCGGAACGCTGACATAGGTGCGCTCGTACTTGCCGTCGGTCTTGAGCACGTTCTCGCCGTTGGAGAAGTTCCAGTTCTGGTCGAAGAAACCGAGCACCGCGCCGGAGGTGATCTTCGCAATGTACTGGTCGTACGTCTGCGTCAGCGTCTCGGGGGTGATGACGCCCTTGCGGTACTCCTCATTCAGCTTGAGGTAATAGTCGTGCGCCGTGTCGCTGATCTGATGGAAGGAAGTCTCAAGCGTCTCCTGATCGACGGTGATGTTGCCCTCGTTGCCCACGCCTATCAGCGCCTGCGGCGGGTTGAGCAGCGCCCAGTTGCGCCAGCCGTCGACGAGAATCTCAAAGCCGGAGGTCTTCACGCCGTCGATGTCGGGGTGCTTCTCCATGTAGTCCTCGATGAGGTCGAAGTACTCGTCGACCGTGCTGATCTCGGGATAGCCGGCCTCCTCGAGAACGGCCTTCTGGATGTAGAAGCCGTAGCCGCACTCAAAGGTGGGAGCCTCATCCGTCACGTCGTTGAAGTAGTAGCCGTAGATCGGCATGGTGTAGACGTGGCCGTCTTCCTTCGTGAGGTACGTCATGACCTGATTGTACATCGCGTTGAGGTTGCCGTACTGCGGAATCTTATCCTCTAAAGGAATGGCCGCTCCGGATTCCACAAACTGCGGAACACCCTCGGGAGAGAACACGACGTCGGGATAATCGCCGCCGGCCACCATGGTACCAAGCTTTGTGTCCAGATCGCCGACAAGGTATTCATATTCAAAGCTGACACCGGTAAGTTCTTCAATCTTCTGAATGACCGGATTGTCATCCGAGGCGGCGGTGCCGGGGTCGCGGACAAAAATCGTGTAGGTAATCGGATCACCCGCATCGGGAAGCGCGACGAGCCCGCCGTAATCGCCATCGGTGACGGCGTTGTCGGACGTTTGTGCCTGGGAAGCGTCTCCGCCGCCGGACGTGCCGCCGCCCGCGGAGCTGGTATCGCCGTTGCCGCATGCCGCGAGGGAGGCCAGCATAGAGATCGCAAGCATAATAGCCGAAAGTTTTTTGAACTTCATGATCATACTCCTCTCTTGTGTCTGAATGCGCTGGAAATCATTTCGCTGTCATGATTATACCTCTCCGCGCGACTGTGGATCATTCCTAAAAAAGTATTGTATATTCCGTTTTTTTGAACTGTTTTATATCAAAAATTGCGAACTGTGCAAATCTTGCTCTCATTTTTCCTGCTCCACTTTCACTCTGCGGAACTCGGCGGGCGTACAGCCGAAGCTGGCGGTAAACTTCTCCACAAAGCGTTTGCTCTCGCCAAAACCGGCGGTTTCGGCAATCTCGTACATGCGCAGATCGGTCTCCAAAAGAAGCCGTTCCGCCTCCTTGAGACGCAGATCGTTGACGAACTGCTTGAAGCTGACGCCCATCTCCCGCTGGAAGCAGCGGCCGAGATACGCCGGGCTCACAAAGCAGACGGCCGCCACGCTTTTGAGGGACACAGGCTCACGGAAATGCTCTCGCACATACGCCTCGGCCTGACCGGCAATTCCTTTCTGGTTCTGCCTGCTCTCCTCGGCCGCCAGGGCGAACGCCTCGCAAAGCCATTTCCAGAGTGTGTCCCGCCACGCGGGGTAGCGCAAAAAGGCAGATGTATCACGCAGATCCAAGGGACGAAGCCGTGTAACGGCTTCGTCTCTTGGGAGCGCTCCCAAGAGAGCATAATAAATCCGATAGCAAATGCCTTGCAGCAGGGCAAAATGCAAATGGCTTTTCTCCACAGCGCGCGTGAGATCCTCAAACGCGGCGCGAAGCTCCTCCTCGTCCGCCTTCCGGATCGCTGCGATCAAGGTTTCCAGCAGAGCTTCCTCATTGTCAAGCGGACTCTCCGAGAATGGCGTGAGACAGCGTGCGGGCATTTTCGTTGAGAATACAGAATCCCCGCCCCAGAACAGCTCCGTCATCATGCGGTAAAGATGTTCCTCACAGTCAGCGCGGAAGGAGTTTTCCGGCTTCTCAAAAATCTCCTCGTCAAACAGCAGGGCGCAGGTGCCGCCGTGCTGCCGCACAATCCGGGAGATGTGCCGCCCGTATAACGTCACGCTTCCCTGTGACTGTTCCAGAGCGGAGACGGGCAGCAGATATGCGGCGGCGCTGCCCTGGCTGCGGAAGAAAGCTTCCGCTCCGCCGGGAAGCTGTCCCTCCAGAATTTCGCGGATCGCGGGAAGCCCCGCGCTTTCCGATGTGCCATCCAGGCAAACCGCATAGAGCAGAATATTGCCGCGCAGGAGGGATCTGTCCGCATTCGCGCCGTGGTACAATTCCCGCAGCAGCCGGACCCGCTCGCCGATTCCGGCTTCCGCCCGCTTCTGGGTGCGTTCGTCAAGCTCGCGGCGAATGTCGAGCAGCAAAGGCTGCGCCTCGTCCTCGTCGATGGGTTTGAGCAGATAGCCCTTGACGCCATACCGAATCGCCGCGCGGGCGTACTCAAATTCACTGTAGCCGGAAAGCATCACCACAAACGGGCGCTTGTCTTCCTCCCATGCGGAAAGCTCCCGCAGAAAGCCAACGCCATCAAGTACCGGCATACATACGTCGAGAAAGACCAGATCGACGGGGGTTTTTTCAAGCTGGTCCAGAGCGTCTCTGCCGTCTTTTGCCACAGCGCTGACCCGAAAGCCCAGACTGCGAAAATCAAGTGCGTGCGGCAGATTATTCCGAATGGCTTTTTCATCGTCCACAATCATAACTGTGTACATGTGATGTCCTCCTTCTTCATCGGAATTCTCACAGTGCACACCGTGCCGCGGCCGGGTGTACTGTCAATTTGGAAGGTAAACGCGTCTCCATAGGAGAGCGCGAGCCTGCGGTAAACATTCCATACGCCGACGCTGCGGCTTGCCTGAGCGTCGCCTTTGATCATGGAGCGCAGTTCCGTCAGTTTTTCCGGCGGTATTCCGCCGCCGTTGTCCTCAACGCGGATTTCCAGCACGTTCCCGCTTGTCTGAGCACGGATACCGACCCACCGGTCCTCCGCAACCGCCTCAACGCCGTGTACACAGGCGTTTTCCACCAGCGGCTGGAGAATCATTTTCGGCAGCAGGCAGTCGTATGCCTCGCCCGCAACGTCAATCTCGTAAGAAAATTCGTCCTCAAAACGGTAGCGCTGAATGTACAGAAATTCGTCGAGAAATTTCAGCTCCTCGCGCAGGGGAATGACGTTCCTGTCCCACTCAATCAGGTTGCGGAACATCCGGGCCATATGTTTAATGACGCCCGCCGTTTCGCGCTCGCCCTTCGCAAGGGCGCGCAGACGGATGCTCTCAAGGGCGTTGAACATAAAATGTGGGTTTACCTGTGCCTGCAGGCTCAGAAGCTTTGCCTGATTGGTTTCCTTTTCAAGCTCCATGCGTGCGATTTCCGCCTGATAGCCTTCCTCGATCAATGTTTTGAGCTGGACACTCATCGCGTTGATGCCGTTTTGCAGCAAGTCGAACTCATCACGACCTCCCTCGCGCACCTTCGTCGTGACAAAATGGCCGTGTGCAATCTCGCCGGCCTGACGCACAAGGCTGCCCAAGCGCCGGTTGATGTTGCGCGCAAGCGTGAGGATAAAGACACAGCAGATCAACAGGCATACCCCGCTGATTCCGATCGAAAGGAAACGTCCCTCGTCAAACTCCTTTGCGAATATCTCGGGATCGCAGATGCCGTAGAGCGTCAGGGGGAACGAGCCAATCTGCTTTTCCATGATCTGCATCCCGGCAAACTCCTCGTCCTGTGGGGAAAAATAGGAAGGTCCTCCGCTGTAGCCGTGTGCGTCCGCAAGGATCACCCCCTGCGAATCCGTCATGATGATATTGCGGAAGAGCTTTCCCGCATTGAGAACGGAGGAAACGTAGCCCAGATCAACGTCGACGGCCATAAGCTTATCGTACCGCCCGTATTGTTGATAATAGTCCAGCGTGACAAGAAGGCTCAGGAAACGGTTTTCGTCGTACAGAGAGGCTCGATCCTCCACAAAGCAGGATTGCAGCATCATAGAAGGCTTGCCCGTAACCGGCTGCATATTGCTGTACAGGAGCGTTCTGCCCAGGGAGCCATCCAGAACGTTGTCCTCCTTTCGGACGAAAACGCTGTTGAACAGTCCTTCGTTGTTTGTGTAAACGCAGATGCTCCGAATCTCCTTCGGAAACAGCACTTTTCCGGTAAAGAGACCATACAGATCGTCTTGGTAACGCACCATCACCTCAAGATCCTTACTGTACTCCTGATCAAGGTAATGATACAGCATTTCATTTTGCCGGTATTCCCCCGCGATGGTTGTCAGCTCCGAAAGGACGGCGGCGAACTTGTCAGCGTCGTCCTGCAGTTCCTGATTCAGCTTTTCCATTAGCTCGCGGTTAACGCTTTCCTCCGTGTGCAGGCGGAATACCACGCTTTGAGCTGTCAAAGGGATTAGTACCCCGAGGAACAGCAGAAGAATACACTTCGTGGTGAAACGCATTCCGGCTATCCGTTGTTTTCCCCATACAATAATTGATTTCATATCCACACTCCCTGTGATAACCTTCTTCAAGCCTTTCGACGGCGGCATGACAGAAGCAATAACTTATGAAAACCGCTGGAACCATATCTGCTTGCAAAGAAGCTATCCCTCCCATGCAAGGGGATAGCTTCGGGAGCATTGCCGGCGGATGATGGTATGATTAGAAGGGTAAAAACATAAAACGCAATGACAATAGTTTAGCATATAGGACATAGAACTGCAAATATCGAAAAACGAAGGCCGTCCCTGATTTTGCCGGGACGGCCTTCTCTGTGTGCGGTATGTTGCGCACCTGTTCTTTTGTTTTTTGTCTCAGCCCTTCAGACCGCCGACATTCATGCCTTGCAGCAGCTGTTTCTGTCCGACAATAAAGAGGATAACCGTGGGAATGAGAGCCAGCACCAAAGCGGCAAACAAAGCGCCCCAGTCTGTGGCGTATTTTTGAATCTCATACAGATTCGCAATTCCAATCGGAAGCGTCTGCTTTGCGGAATCCGTCAGCATCACCAAGGCGACGGGATACTCGTTCCATGCGCTCATGGCCGAAATCATGCCGACCGTGACAATACCGGGCTTTGCCATCGGAACAATGACGCGGCGAAGAATACCGGCCGGCCCGCAGCCGTCGATCATGGCGGCTTCCTCGTAATCACGGGGGATCGACCGCATGAAGCCGGTCATCAGGAAAATAGCAAACGGGAACTGCATGGCCGCGTACAAAAAGCCCATGGCAGCGCGATTGTTCAGCATGCCCAGTGCGTTCATCTGAAGGAACAGAGGGATCATGATGTATGTGGCCTGAATAAAGATCGCGGCCATATAAACCGTGGTGATTACCTTCACACCGAAAAATTTATACCGTACCAGACAGTATGAGCAGGGAATGGCACAGAGCATCAGAATGCAGAGAGTTTCCAGCACGACGAAAAGAGAATTGAAAATGTTGGCTCCCAATTCCGATTTCGCGATGGCGCGGACGTAGTTGTCCCACTCCAGGCCGCCCGGCAGGGCAAAGGCGTTTGTGAGAAACTCGGTGTTGGTCTTAAAGGAGGAGTAGATATTCCACACCAGAGGGAACATCATGACGATCGCAACTAAGATCAGAAAAACGCGGGTGATCCATTTTATGATCCGTGCGCGAAGGATGCTTTTCTCGTTTGCCGTCATCTTTTTTCCTCCCCTCGGCTGGAAAGGCAGCGGGAAATCAGGGACAGGATCACCGAAATGGTCAGTGAGAACACCGTGATCGCCATCGCATAGCCAAAGTTACCATTCACAAAGCCCTGCTGGTACATATATTGCAGCAGCACGGTGGAAGCGCCGTTCGGCCCTCCGGCCGTCATCACCCTGGAAAGCACAAAGCTGAGATTCATGGTACCGGACATGGCCAGAACAAATGTAATACCAATGATATCGCGCATCAGGGGAATGGTAATGCTGATAAACTTGCGGAAGCTGGAAGCGCCGTCAATGGTGGCCGCCTCGTAAATTTCATTGGAAATACCGTCCATGGAGGCCATGTGCATGACCATGTAGTAGCCGGTTGCCTGCCAGATCAGGGTGATCGCAATACACCACAGGGCGGTGGCGCTGTCCCCGACCCACGGCCTGGCCAGATCGCCAAGACCTACAAATTGCAGGAAGGTGTTCACAATTCCCATGGTGGGATGGAACACAAAGGACCAGATGATGCCCACAACCGTCATGGAGATAATATTCGGAAAATAAAAGATGGTGCGGTACAGGCCGCGCTCCCGGAGCTTCGTCTGGGAAAGGATAAAGGCAAGGATGAGGGCAAACAGGATGGTGATGATCGGCACCACCAGAAGCAGCTTGCCCGTGTTGGCCAGAGCCTGCAAAAAATACTCGTCCCGGAACATATAGATATAGTTATCCAGTCCCACAAAGCTCGGGTTCAGGCTCAGGGCGGTAGAGTCCCAGAGAGACATCCACAGCGCACGGACTGTGGGGATGATGGTAAAGGTAATGGTCAGCAGCAAGGTCGGCAGAACACACACACAGATAAATCCCACAGGAAGCCGGTGCAATCCTCCCTTTTTCCTCGCCGGTCTCTTTGATTTTTCCGACATAGGAACCCCCTTCTTCTTAAAATACCCTGCCAGGACCACTTGCTTCTGGCCTGGCAGGGCATCGTTGCGTACAGATTATGGACGTGTTATCCCGCTGCGGTATTTGCTACCTCGGTAAAGGAAGCCTCCACCTTCTGGGACCACTGTTCCGGCGTCATGGCGCCGTTCATCAGATCGGCGATGGACTGGAAGACTTCGTTGCGCGGGGTTACCTTGCAGCCTTCCGGCAGAGCCGCGAAGCCAAAGACCATGCTGTCGCCCACGTCGTATACCTCGTTCATGCTGTACACGCCTTCGCTCACATAATCCTTACTCCACTCGGTGGCCTCTTTCAGCGCATAGATGCCGCCCGCCTTTTCCGCAAACAGCTTCACGGAATCCTCCGTGTACAGGAAGCGCAGGAATTCCTTTGCCAGCTCAGGATTCTTGGCGGCAGCGGGGATGCTGAACTGCTCCACACTGGTCATGACATACTGGGCGTCACCGGCCTTCATGGAAGGAGCCGTGGTCAGACCAAACTCAAAGCCCTCCGCACGCGGCGCGTCCTTCATTTCGCCCTCCATCCAGTTGCCGTTGGGGATGAAGACCGCTTTGTTCATCATCATCTCAGTCTGACTCTGCGTATGGTTGAGCGCCACAGAGCCTTCCATCAGATAACCGCCGGTGGAAATCTTCTGAATGTTCTCCAGCACGGCCATCACCTCGGGGGAGGAGAAGGAACCGGGGACATAGTTGCTGATGTCGGTGGCTGTTTCCAGACCGGCGGCAGAAGCGATCGCCGGCCACAGCAGGGACTCCATATAGCCCGGATACTGGCCGGGATAGGTCAGCAGCGCAATGCCCTTTTCCTTGGCTTTATCGCCCAGCTCGAAGAATTCATCCCAGGTTTCGGGCAGCTCCCAGTTGTTTTCCTTAAATAGGGTTTTGTTGTAGACAAGGCCCAGCGGGGAAGCGTTGAAGGGGGCCAGATAAATCTTTCCGTCGCTGTAGGGAGAGCACTTGGCCGTATCCAGCACGCCGTCCAGTACTTGATCCTTGAGCGGGGAGGTGTCCTCCAGACCGGGGCCTTCAAACACATCGGTAATGTCCATCAGGGCATTTTCACGGATCAGCGAAGAGATCAGGCCGGAGGTATCGTTGTCGTTCATGGAAATGAAATCGGGAACGTTGCCCGCCACAATCTGAGGACGGATAATGTCGCCGATGGTCGGGCTGATCTGCATGGTTACATTCACACCGTAGGCCGTTTCAAACTGACTGACAATTTCCTCCCAATATTCGGGACCGTAACCGCCTTCAAAAATTGCGATGTTCAGTTCCTTGTTCTCAAACTCCTTGTTGCCCGAGGATTCCCCCTGGGAAGCAGGCGAGGACACGGACGCTGATTCGGGATCGGACGCTGTTTCGCCCGGCGTGGATGTGCTGGGGGAAACGTTGCTGCATCCGGTAAACATTGCCGCACACAAAGAAAGCGCCAGAGTCAGGCTTACCATTTTTTTCATATGATGTAGTTCCTCCTTTTTCTGCTGTAAGAGTATCCATATCTTCCTCTTTGTGCTCATTATAAAACGGCAGTCTGTATAAAAACATATATAAAATTTCAAAGAACCTGTACTATATTGACTTTTGGCAAGCGTCCATGTATACTTTGCCTAAATAAATAAACTTTTTTGTTGCTTTTCTATAGAATCAAGGAGGGATCGGGATTGAAAAGGAGAAACCCTTCGGGGCAGGGAGGCAAAGTGCACTCCTGGATCCGCAATATCAAAATCCAGTACCGCCTGCTCGCCGTGTTTTTGCTGATCTCCCTGCTTCCCACTGTCTGCATCGGTACCTATGCCTATCATGTGTATACCCGATCCATCAACAACAAGATCAGCGACTCCGTCCTGCAAACCATGCGCTCCATCAACACCAATATGACAATTGAGCTGGAGAAGTACCAGGACTACTGCTCCACCCTTTCCATCGCGGACGCTGTTCAGGACAGCCTGCGGCAGACGCTGAACGGACAGGCCGTTTCCAGAGAAATGGTGCTGGCCATCCGGGAGCTGGCCACTGCCATCCCTCTGCAATCCACCTATCTGAAGAATCTGCGGATCGTCAGCCTGGACGGAACGACGATCTATGATCGCGGCTACGACGATATCCCCTATGAAAAGAGCGAACAGCTCGTGGAGACCATTGACGAAGCTTCCCCCAAAGACAGCCTGCAATATATTTACACCTACCGGTCGCAAAACAAGCTGGTGCTGGGAAGGAAGCTGTACAGTGTGGATTTCAGTGGGGAAGCGGTCGGTTATATCATGGTCTATATCAATGAACAGCTGTTTGAGGAAAAAATCTTCGCAGGGGTCACATTCGGCCCTTCCTCCAACATCATGCTGGTAAACGCACACGGCGATGTGCTCTCCTCGCAGGACCGCAGCTTTCTTGGGGAAAATATCGCGGACTCAAGGCTGTTTCAGGAAGTCCGGACCAATACCACAGCGGGGCAAAATACCTTCAATCTGGAACACCAGATCGCGGTTGCCGTATACAATAAGGATTTTGACTGCTATTTGATCGCCGACATTCCGGAAAGCTATATCACCGAGGAAACCCGGAGCATCAACACCGTCCTGTTCTGGATTGCGGCCGCCCTGATCTTTCTCTCTCTGCTGCTGACATTTGTTGTATACGTCAGCATTGTCTCTCCCATCCGCAATATCATTGCCGCCTGCAACATCAAATCCGACGAGGAGCTGAATGTCCACATCAACGACCAGAATCAGGATGAACTGGGCTTCCTGGCACGCACCATCGATCGGATGATGGACGAAATTCTGCTTTTAATGGCGCGCCGCAAGGAGGATCAGATCCGCCGCAGGGAGCTGGAACTGAAAAATCTGCAATATCAGATCAACCCCCATTTTCTGTTCAATACCCTCAATTCCCTTCAGTGGGTCGCCACTATCAACGACGTTCCCGCTGTGGCTGAAGGCCTTTCCTCTCTGAGCGCTCTTTTGCGCAACACAATTATGAAAACGGATGAATTCATTCCGCTTTCGGAAGAAGTGGAAAACCTTTCTCATTATTTTGCAATTCAGAAGATACGCTATGGGAATTCCTTCGACGTATGCTGGCAGATCGCGGAGGAAACCAACGCGCGCCTTCTGCCGCGCTTCATCCTCCAGCCTCTCGCGGAAAACGCCATTATCCATGGAACGGAAAACATGTCGGAGGCTATTGTGATCACCGTCAGCAGCAGTTTGAATGAAAATGGATACATGATTGTGGAGGTGCGGGACAACGGCTGCGGATTTTCCTCTTTGCCGGTCAAGAGGGAAAAGGATCGGTTTTCCGGAATCGGCGTGAATAACGTATCCGAACGCCTGAACATTTACTACGGCACAGCCGGTGGGTTGGAAATCAGCAGCGAAAAAGGAAAAGGCACCGTTTGCCGTATTACCATCCCCCCACCCCAAGCAAGGAGGCAGCAAAATGTTCCGAATTCTCTTGATTGATGATGAGCCTATGATCAAAATCGGCGTCCGCAAGCTTTTGGAGGATACCGATTACATCATTGCGGGAACGGCCAACAACGGCATGGAAGCCCTCGAATATTTAAAGACAAACAGTGTGGATATCATCATGACCGATCTGAAAATGCCTGTCATGAACGGATTGGAACTGATCCATCAGCTGAACGCCCTGTCCTTTGACGGAGCTATTTTGGTGCTGTCCAATTATTCCGACTTTGAACTGGTGAGGGAAGCGCTCACAGCGGGGGCGCTTGACTATATTCTGAAAACCGATATGACGCGCTCCCGTCTGCTAAAATATCTGGAAAAGATTTCGCAGAGCCTGTGTCTTCAGCGGAAAAAGCAGGTCGAAGCGGCGGAACAGGCCCTCCAGCAGGAGCAAAACAGCCAGAAGCTTCTGTTCGCGGAAATGGAACGCGCTCTGTTTACCGACGGCGCTCTTTCCGCAAATGTGCAACATTTTCTCACCAACAGCCGCGAATCGGAGGCGCGGCATGGAATGATGCTGATTGATCTGTCCGGTGCGCAGGCACAGCATCAAAAACCGCTTTTGCGCCAATTCCAGTCTATTCTGCCGGAAATCTTATCCGGAGCCGGTACGATACAGACCATCCAACCGCAGCAGGATCAGCTTCTCTGCCTGTTTTTCCATCTTGCCGGCCCGGATATCCTTCCCAATCGCAGCCGTCAGCTTCTGCGGCAGGCTGAAATCTATTTCAAAGCGCAGCCTGCCATCGCGATCGGCGTGTGTCCTGCCGACGGCGGCATTTCCTCCCTGCGCACATGCTTCGAGAAATGCCAGAACGCGCTGCGCTATGCGTTTTATCTTCCCGACACGCATCTTTTCCCCATCGAAAAATTTTCACCCTTGCAGGAGGAAAATCCGTCTCTTTATCACGATTTTCTCAAAAAAACAGTTGCGGCATGCCAATCCAGGCTTTGGGACGCCGCTCTGACCGAGATCCGGGGTTTTCTATCCGTATGCGCACAGAACCGTTACGATCCGGACTGGGTGCGCTCCTGCTGCTGCAGCTGTATGGAGCATCTTCTTCTCTCGCTGCACATTTCACTTGGAGACACTGCCGCCGTTCTGATGAAGCAGCTTAAATCCGCCTTGCATATTGACACGTTACAAAGCACCCTGATCGACGGGCTGTCGGAGTTTGTGCTTCCGGATTCCTCCCGGAACGTTTCGAGCAAAAAGGAAGTCTCGTCCGCACTGGCCTATATTGACGGCCATTATATGGAGAAAATCACGCTGGAGGAACTGGCGGAGCATGTCCATCTGAACAAAAGCTATCTGTGCCGTCTGTTTAAGAACGAAACCGGCCTGAGCATTTTCCATTACATCAATGAGGTGCGTATGAAAAAGGCCGCCCGGATTCTGGCTGACAAAAGCGCGTCCCACAGTGTGAGCGCGGTGGCAAGCGCGGTGGGGATCGATGACGCCTTTTATTTTACCCGCAGATTTAAGGAGTACTTCGGCAAAACGCCGCGGGAATATATGCAGGAAACCGCGGCGGACACACAATAAAAGCATATCCGCCGCGGTTTGTGACGCCCAGGCGCTTTTTTCATGTGGATTTGCTGGGAACGATCCGGTGTGTGATGAAATCCGGGAGATGGACGAGCAGATTCCCATCGCCTTTACCACAACCAGCACCGACCACACACTGGAGAGTTACCGCCTGTCGGTACTGAAATACCTGGAAAAGTCTGTGCGGCAGAAGGATGGCAACGATCTGCTGCGGCTGGTTCAGATGCAAAAAGAAAATATTCCCCGGCTGGTTATCCAACAAAACGGAAAGGCGCGGCAGATTCCACTTTCAGATTACTGGCCTAACGAAGATGCAGTGAGGGAAATGCTGTCGGCTCAGAAAGATATGCGGATACCGCTTGCGCCCAGGTTGGACTGAGGCCGAGCCGTTCCACTTTTATATTGTTTTCCAGTTGGTAGAATCGCAAACTGTTTTCAGAATCCAGAGGGCGTTATAGACTTTTCCCAGGATGAAGTCCCGGTCATTCTGGTGGGACGATTCAAATATGACGTCGGAATGGTGCTCATGCAGGAGACAATTGTTTTAAAATGGAATAGCAAAATGCACAGAATATATCAATCGTTAATAAAATTTTTATATTTATATATTGAAAACATCTGGGGGTTTCTGTATACTGATGCTTAACAGTCTGAGCTTTGTTACAGAATATGGATAGAAATACTTATGTGGGAGAGGCAGATACTACCCGCAGCAAAAAAGATGCCGGAAGGGCTGATCCAAAAATTTCATATGGAAAAGACAGGCTTATTTGTCCCATCGTTTGCTGTGGAGGAACGTAGAAGAACGGGAAGTACGGGTGCTGATTCAACATTAACTATTTCATGGAGGTTGCTATATAGTCGGCAAGATTCAAAAGTTCCCACTGGAAGCGCGTAACATCCTTGAAGCGAAGGTTCCATATCGACTGTAACCTCCGATCGAATTTCTCTCCCTGCGAAGGTTCCATTAGGGAGATAAACCTGTGTCTTACGGAAGGTGGCGTCCCTTTTAGTGCTGAGGCCAGAACTTTGAGGTCGGCCCGGCGGACGAGCTCCTGAAGCAGAAGAACAGGCTTCTGGGACAGCAACAGAAGTTCTCGACACCCATCAGGAAAGTCCTCCTGGAGATTCAGAACGTCTTTTGGCTGTAGAAACGCCTCGGCCCGTTCTAGCTGTTCATTGAATCTTGATCTTCCATTTCCCGATTTGTACGAAATTCCCCAGCGGGTACAGGCATCCAGCAGAGCGGCGCTGGGCAGGCAACGCTGCCGGGAAGGATCATACACCACGGGACGGGCCTTCTCCCGATCCGCGTCCAGATAGGCTTCCCAGAATGGGAGCATGGAGGGCCGCAGAAAAATTACCTTTCGATCTGGAAGTCCGGCCATGACGACGGCCGATGTTGGGTCTTCCGGGTGAAAGAGTTGAGTATCTTCTGAGAACTGTTTCTGTCGTACGTTGCGCTGAAACGAATCCTCCCACACTGTGCGTTCGGCGGCGCCGGCGGCTTGGGTCACCGCCTGAATCATCGGCTCGTCCAGAGGAGATGCCGTGACAAACACGGTCCCTGGAGCATTCATGATGTTCTCCAGTTCTGTTGCCATTGTATCTGTATTTGCCGGCTGGCCTTCCCAAGCAATGAGCAGATCCAGCCGTCCTCCTGTCAGTTCATGTATTTTTCGGAACTCCTCCTGCCCCAGCAGACTTCCGGTCATCAGTAATATGGCCTGTCCGCTCCCCTGCAATAGGAAAGCGCACCCGTCTCCGCCTGAATACTGTCCTTTGATTGGTGTAATCCGAATATCACCCAACTGAACAGCGTGCCAGGGCTGGAATCCAAAAGCCAGTTCCGGTACGGCCTTTTGCTCTGACTGGGCGGTGAATTCCAACAAGCGTCCGGTTTCTGGTCCTACCAGAACCGGTGTATCGGCCAGCGGCCCATCCAACAGAGCGGCCAAATCCTGTCTGGGCTGTCCAAAGATGGCCCAATCCACGCAGGAGAAATCCACAGGATACGCCGCAGGAATGGAACTGAAATAGCATGGATGTCTGCCGGCGTCCAGCATCGGCAGATTGGAACTTGCGTCCAGCAGCAGTCGGGTATTCCCCAAAGTAATATCCACCAAAGGCTCCCATACACCATGTTGCAAATCTAAAATTTCCACACTCATTTTTACTTCTCCCATCTGAACTCTATGAGTTTTCCACGATACCTGATAAGAGTTTACCCTATTGGCCTGCATGATTTCAGACAACAGTGTGTCAGCATATAGAGAGTGACATACTGTTGTCTTTTCGCCTTTTTCCCGTCATGATATACTGGATGGCAGAAAGGAGATGATCCCATGGAACAGGCGATTTCCAAATTACAAAGGCTGCTGGGAGAGTATCATCTGCTGCGCAACTGCCAAGAGGTGTCCCTGAAAGAACTGACGGATTGTCTGCCCGGAAGCCGAAAGACCTTCTCTCGGGATTTAAAGCTGCTGCGACAGGCTGGTGTGCCGATTGTATACGAAGCACAGCGGAATGCTTTCCTACTGAAGCGGGAGGGTCTGATTCCAGCCGTTCAACCGGATAGCCCTGCTCAGGCCCGAGTTCAGAATCATCTTCGGCGGCTGATGTACTTGATGGACAATCTGCCATTGGAGAATTGCGGTGTTTGGTATCGGGAACAGTTCCCCGAGGTTTCCAGGCGGACCATGCAGCGGGACTTTGCCTTGCTGTGTTCCATCGGTTACCGGGTAAAATATGAAACGGAGGAGTTCAACTGCCACGATGCGGGTATGGATCAGCCCACAGGCCAATATTACTGCGACCGGCCCATGGGTACATATGAGTTACCAATCTTTAAGGAGATATGAGGATGGAAGCTTGCAGCATTTATGGAGGTAATCGCATCATCTCCGGCCTGTTTGATGGAGACCGGGTTCTTCCACAGCAGCCTTTAGCGTGGTATCAGTGCCTGCTGGACCTGTTACCCGACTACTTCCCCGTGGAGAAGGGTGGCCGCTGGGGGTTGATGGAAACGAAGAGCGGGCGCCTTGCCGTCCCCTTTCGCTACGAGGCTGTCGAACTGCCCGATGGAGACCTGTTTGCCGCCAAGGACGAGGGTTGGGGTGTAATGGACCTGGAAGGCCGGATGCGGCTGCCCTTCCGGTATGACGCCCTCGAACTTCACGCCTGCGCAGACGGGGAGACCGGCTGGCCCCTCACCGCCGCCGACTGTTCCTGCGCCCTGCGGGAGGGAAAGATCACTCTGTTGAATCAGGAGTTTTGTCCGGTATGGGAGGATCTCACCGCGTGGCCGGAACGGTACGGGCGTTACCTGCTGGTGCGGTGCGGAAATGTCTTTGGCGTGGCAGCCCAGGACGGCCGCCCTATCTCCAACATAACGTTCCAAGAAGCAGAGGCTCGGAACCTGATTCACATTCTGAATCACGGAATTACAAACGTCAAGGAGGAGAAATCATGTGTCCAGAATCCCTGAAATCTAAGATGAAAGCCAGATTCCGGGAGATCGCCAAGGGGGCAGAGATTCCCAAAAACATCCGGTTTTATCCTGGTGAGGACGAGCAAATAGTGGTTATGGAGCTCCAACCCAGAGCCATCGGTGCAGCGCCAAAAGAGAATTGGAATATGCAAACCGATGATGCCGCTTTTGAGGCATGGGCACTGCTGATCCATGCCCACTGCGACTGCGTCCGGCAGGTTGTACTCACCGTTTCATCGATGCCCCGGAATTTGCCCTATCGAGGGCACTACGGGCGTTTTGTGTACCGGGCCATGAAATTCCAAGAGCAGTTTGCCGAGTGGTTTTCCCTGTCGCCGGAACTGGAGGGTATTGTGGAGAAGTTCCGGGAATATCTGGCCGTCCATCGCTTTTGCAACAATGTTCCTTCCGGAGAGGCGGGAGAAAACGACCATCTCGAAAATCAGATCGAAGCTCTCTTTGCCCAAGAGCAAACCCCACTCCTGGCGAATTTGTGCCGGGAACACGGCTTGCTTCTGGAGGAACCCTGCCAATTCTTTCGTCAGCTGCCGGTGGGTCTGTTTGAAGAACAGGTATCCGAAGAGACAAGGGTTTTCACCGGTGGCAAATCGGCTATCGATCTGTGGACGACTGCCGGGGAGAATATCGTACTCTTTGAACTCAAGGCGAACAACCGCAAAGTGGGGATCCTGTCGGAAGTGATGTTTTACGCCAATTACCTGACGGATATGTTTCTTGTGCAGAATACCTTTATCCCCCAGAAGCTGCCTGCCGGTAAGAAGCCTTGCCGAGGGTATGACCGGCTGGTTTCCCATTTTTTCCGACGCGTATGTGCGGTGATGCTCACCGATGGCCTGCACTCCCTGATCACTCCGGAGGTTCTTCAGGAAATGAACCGGAATGCGGGACCGATTCAGTTTTATGATCTGCGCTATGTTCAGAAGCTGCAATTGTCGGAGGGCCATCCATGACCGTTACCGTTTACCGGGGGACTCATCAGGAACCCATCCGCCTGCCCTCTAAGCCGTCCGGCAGAAAAACTGCTCACAGAGCGAGAGCTGGGGCGGTTGGCTCGGCAAATTATGGGACGCTACAGCGGTCCATTTCCTTATCAGAATGATGGCGATCAGAGCATCAGGAACAGGAGGTCAACGCATGAATCAAGACAAAAAACTCATTCAAATTTTTCCTACCTTGCGCGGCAGGGAGTTATTGTTGGAGGACATGGATCTTCCAGTATCTGTTTACAATGGCCTGAAGCGCCGTAAGATCAACACCCTGGACCAGTTGCTCGAACTGACAACCGAAGATTTGCCGGGATGTTTTCTTCACCGAAAGGAAGAGTCTTGCAATGTGCTTTTGGATAAGCTGGAACGCATGGCAACAGGTGAGATTGAATAGCAGTTTGCAGCGGCAGAAACTCGCCAGTTCAAGCAAGGACTGTATCACGAGTATAAAACCAATGGTAAATAGTATAGTCACAAATAAAATAACAGCGCTCCATTGTTCATTTTGGGATAGTTGTTCCCATCCCCCAAAAGAGCGATTAGCGATTACAAAAGAGCTAGCAGTGATAAAAAAAGATAATAAAGAAAGAATAGAAGTGTTTCCTTTATGTTGATTTTTCTCATCTTCGCATAGATCAATAAAATAATCAATCCATTTTATGTGGTCAAATTGATGTTCTGTTAATAGTTTTTGTAGTCAATGGAAAAGCGGCTTATCTCTTCTATGCCCCGTTTGACGATTCAGTTGGTGCGGGATTTCAGGCATACGGAGAAGACGAAGATGGATTCGAACTGGATCCGGATGAAAACACTGTTTTCTATGGAAACACCCCAACAGAAGAAATCGAAATCAGCAACGAATATGTTTGTTCAAGAGAAAAAGCAATCGAAGTAGTCCTCGCGTTTATGGACTGTGATGAGTGGCCGAGCCGCTATGAGGATTTGCCGGATTGTGTGGAGTGGGAGGAATTATAAACCGCACAATCAGCAAAATTAAAATTTGCCGGGAACAAAATCGGAGAAAACACCGCCTCATGCTCCGATCTGATTGACAACACCTGCGAAAAGAGGAAGGTTGTCGTCGCTCATAATAACAAACAGGAACGGGCGGTCGACCGTGAAATCAATCTCCTCTATCTCGTCGGGAGGAGCTCCCGCTCCCGACATAGCCATTACCGTGAACGCGGCTGCTTCCACGCCTTCTTCATCGACAGTAACGCGCACATCGTGCTGCGCCTTTGAAAGGTAGACAAAATCCACATCGTCCGTCATGGGTGAAAAATCGGAAACAGAAGGATCCAAAACGTCTGTTATGCCA
>OERR01000149.1_pt1 | contig 18307 bp, 16 predicted proteins | sample 1540051 | NCBI WGS metagenome assembly OERR01 (sample SAMEA3891884, study PRJEB23780) | metagenome | biome: terrestrial biome; feature: animal house; material: Caecal content | place: Italy | collected 2015-05-05 | reverse complement strand
AGAGAATAATGCTTTATGGTTTTTATAGAAAAAAATTTGAGTAAATTTTTAGAATAGTAAGGATATATTATTCTACAAATTCTATCTTAATAATAAAAGAAAAAGAAAATTTGCTAAGAGATTATGTAGATTTTTTTTGATAATTGCTATAATATATGATTTTATTTTGATTTATTTTTGGATGTTGACAGCGAAAAAATCTTTGTTATAATAAAAAAGGAAAAAATCCTCAAATATGTAATTTAATGAAATAGTTGGATAAAAATGTTCTTATTGCTTTTCTTGAAGCTCGGCACAAGCAGAAATATAAGAACAAATATATAAGGTTATGCTCACAGTCGGTTTGATTGTGAACGGCGGAGCCTACTGTTTTGAGGGGAATGATATGATATATCTGACAAATAAAAAGTAAATAAAAAGAGAATATTTGTGAAATAATACAGAAAAATTTTAGCTAGTTATGCAAATTGTTTAAGGGAAGGAGGCATGCAAGGAGTGGTCTTTGCATGAAGCCCAATGGATGGAGCGGAAAAGAAGCGATGGATGAAACATATCGATTTTTTGCTTAGTGATATTTTATGTATTGAGATTGCATTTGTATTAGCCTATATGATGAAGAACGGATGGAAAAATCTTCTTGAAGTAGAAGACTATCGGCATATTGCAGTGATTTTACTCGTTCTTCCTATTTGTATTACTTTTTTCACGGAACCATACTCAGGGATTTTGCGGCGAGGATGGCTCAGGGAGTTTGTACAAACGGTGAAAGATGTATGTCTTTTAATGGCATTACTATTTGGCTATATGTTTGTATTAAAAATTACAGATCATTATTCCCGCTTGGTTATTTCCACATTTGCAGTTATGGCGATTATTGTTCTTTATGTGGGAAGATGTCTAAATAAATATTTGATTCGGAGACGCCAAGAAAGAGGAAAAACTTCGGATTATCTTGTTTTAGTTTGTGAGAAAAAAGATGCCAAGCGAGTGGCAGAAAAGTTACTGATTAATCAATATGGGCCGTTAAAGCTGTCAGGAATTGTTTTGGCAGATATTACAACGGGGAGTGAGGGTTTTTCACAACTGCCAAAGCAAATTAGTGGAATTCCAGTTGTGGCAGTGCAAGATACGATGATGGAGTATTTCCGTACACATGTAGTGGATGATGTGATGCTGCATCTTAAAACAGAGAATGTGACGGATCTGGCAAAGCAATTGGTTATAATGGGCATGAATGTTCATGTCAAAATTAACCAAATCTTTGATGAAAAGCTGAAATGTACTGCGGATAGCATTAATGGAATTTCTGTACTGACTGCAACGATGAAGCAGATTAGTTCGGGGCAGCTTTTTCTAAAACGGGCAATGGATATTTGTGGAGGAGTAGTAGGAGCTGTTTTAACAGGAATTATTTTTCTATTTATTGCTCCAGTGATTTATATTCAGTCACCAGGTCCTGTGTTCTTTTCCCAGAAGCGGGTTGGAAAAAATGGAAGGACGTTTAAGATTTATAAGTTCCGTTCCATGTACTTAGATGCAGAGGAACGGAAAAAGGAACTGATGGAACAGAATAAGATAAATGGATTTATGTTTAAAATGGATCATGATCCAAGGATTTTTTCATTTGGAAATTTTATTCGAAAGACTAGTTTAGACGAGTTTCCACAGTTTATCAATGTATTAAAGGGGGATATGTCATTAGTTGGTACTAGACCTCCTACTTTAGATGAGTATGAACAGTATGAGCTTCATCATAAGGGACGGCTTGCTATGAAGCCAGGGCTTACAGGAATGTGGCAAGTAAGTGGAAGAAGTGATATTACAGACTTTGAAGAAGTTGTGAGACTAGATACGGAATATATAAGAAACTGGAGTTTAAGTTTGGATATCAGAATACTATTAAAAACGGTGATGATGGTGTTTGCAGGAAAGGGAGCAGAATAGAGAAACAAATGCAGAATGTAATGGAGTAACGGATGAAGATTTTATTTGTAAATAAATTTTTATATCCCCGTGGAGGTGCGGAAACTTACTTTTTAAAGTTGGGAGCTTATTTTGAACAGGCGGGGCATCAGGTTTCTTATTTCGGAATGGATGATGAGAAAAACACAGTTGGAAATACATATGGACTTTATACACAAAATATGGACTTTCATAGTTCTAAAATACAGAGATTTTTGTATCCATTTAAAATCTTGTATTCTTTGGATGCATACAGAAAAATGAAGAAATTGATTCGTATGTTTCATCCAGATGTGATTCATTTGAATAATATTAATTTTCAACTGACGCCATCCATTATTGACGCTGCATGGAAGGCTGGGGTTCCAGTAATCCAGACGGTGCATGATTCTCAAATGGTTTGCCCAGGGCATTTGCTATATCGTCCGTCAACAGGGCAATTTTGCCAGAAATGTGTGAAGGGGAGCAAATGGAATTGTGTTCGATATCGCTGTATTCATGGATCTTTTGTGAAAAGTCTTCTTGGGAGCATGGAAGGAATTTTATATAGTTGGAAAAGGAATTATGATAGGGTGCAGTTATACATTTGTCCTAGTCAGTTTATGGAATCCATTTTGCTGTCCAAGCCTAGATATAGAGGAAAAACAAGAGTAATTCCAAACTTTATTGAACTGCCGGACAAGGATTATGGTTCCAAAGCAGATTACATATTATATTTTGGAAGATTATCGGAAGAAAAAGGAATTAACTCTTTTCTGGAGCTATGCGACAGATTTCCAGATATTTCGTTTAAAATAGCTGGAAACGGTCCGTATGAAGAAGAGTGTAAAAAGAGAAAAAATGTGGAATATTTAGGGCTTCTTACAGGAGAAGTTTTAAAAAAGACAATTGCACAGGCTAGATTTGTAATTTATCCATCGATTTGTTATGAGAACTGTCCATTATCTATTTTGGAAGCTGTTTCGCTTGGGACACCAGTGATTTCTAGTTCCAGAGGTGGAAGTAAGGAGTTGGTGGATAATGGAAAAACAGGGATTTTGATAGAAGAGCCTTTTTCTATAAACAAATTAGAAAAAGTGGTAAAAAAACTTTTGGAACAACCAGAACGGGTGGAAGAAATGGCACGACACTGTATCAGTAGCAGAGAGAAGTTTTTTACATTAGAAAAATATGGAAAGGAATTGGAACGAATCTATCGACAGATTCAAGGATAACTATTTATGAGAGTAGCAATGATTGGCCATAAGCAGATTCCTTCCAGAGTAGGAGGAGTCGAAGTAGTTGTAGAGAATTTATCGGAGCAGCTGGTAAAAAAAGGTATTGAGGTGGATGCCTATAACCGGAAGAGCAAATATCAAAAAAAATATAAGCAGTATAAGGGAATCCAGATTTATGAAGTATTTACGGTACAGAAGAAAAGCCTAGATGCAATCGTGGCAACTTTTTTTGCTACATTGAAAGCTTTGAGACGGAATTATGATGTTTATCATTATCATGCAGAAGGACCATGTTTAATGCTTTGGCTGCCCCATCTATTTCATAAAAGAGTGGTCGTTACGATACATGGATTGGACTGGCAGCGAGCGAAGTGGGGAAAACTAGCATCTAGGATGCTTTTAGCTGGAGAAAAATTTGCTGTAAAATATGCAGATGAAATTATTGTTCTATCTCAAAATATAAAAAAGTATTTTCAAGATACATATGGAAGAGAAACTATTTTTATTCCCAACGGTGTTTCGAAAGCTACTTACAGGAAAGCAAGCTTAATAAAACAGAATTATGGGTTAACAGAGAATGGATATCTTCTATTTCTGGCTAGGATTGTGCCAGAAAAAGGTCTACACTATCTGATTGAAGCTTATAAAAAGATGAATACAGAGATTCCTTTGGTGATTGCAGGGGACTGGCAGTATTCGGTAGAATATGGAAAAAAAATACAGCAGATGTGTGAAAAAAATCCTAATATTATCATGACTGGATTTGTACAAGGGGAAATGCTGTATGAGTTGTTTAGTAATGCTCTTTTGTACATACTGCCAAGTGAAGTAGAAGGAATGGCAGTAAGTTTATTAGAGGCTATGAGTTATGGAAAATGTTGTTTAGTTAGCGATATTCCTGAAAATATGGAGATTGCTAGAGGATATGTGGAAGCTTTTCATTCGGGGGATGCAAATGATTTAAAAGAAAAGTTGGAAAAGATTTTACAAGAACCAAAAAAAAGAGAAATTTTAGGGAAAAAGGCACAAGAATATGTTTTAAGCCAGTACAACTGGGAACAAATTACAGACGCTACGATAAAAGTTTATGAAGGTAAATGAAAATTTAATTGTTACAGATACAAAACCAGGAAATGATTGGAAGTTTGATACGATTCTCAGTGAGATGACGGAGCTTCAATGGACTGTTTTAGATGGAGGATTACAGTATAAGCTTGGGAGTATAAGAGAAAAGCTGAAAAGATACATAAATTTTTTATGGTTTCCATTTCAGCTATTTCTTAACAGAAAGAAAATCAAACACCTAATTGCCTGGCAGCAATATTATGGGCTTATATATGCATTCTATTGTATGCTTTTTCATGTAAAAAAGCAGAACTATTGCATGATTATGACTTTTATATATAGGCAGAGGAATGGATTTTTAGGATATTTACAGAAGAGAATTATGATTCGCATTGTAAATAGTAACTATGTGGATAGAATTTTGGTATATTCCCAAAGCGAGAAAGAATATTATGAAAAAATTTTGGGAACCAACAAGTTTTTCAGTGTGAAACTGGGACTAGAGGATTTGGCGGCAGGAGTAGAAAAAAGGGATAGGGGAAGTTATATTTTATCTGCGGGCAGGAGTAATCGAGATTATGCTTTTTTGATTCATGCATTACTCGGGCAGGAACATCAGGTAAGGATTGTCTGTGATGCCTTACCAGCTGGAAGAAATGAAAATATACGAATTTATGATAATGTGTATTATGAGAAGTTTTTTCAGATGATTGCGGATTGTTACTGTGTAGTTATTACATTGAAAAATAGTGAAATCTCTTCTGGACAGTTAGTGATACTACAGGCGATGCAGTTTGCAAAGCCAGTCATTGTGACAGAGTCGAAAGCAGTAACAGATTATATTTTGGATGGACAAGAAGGTTTTATTATTCCAAAAGATGAGCAAATTCTAAGAGAAAAAATTGAGTTATTGTATCAGGATAAAGAACTCTACAATCAAATGTCTGCGAAAGCTAGGGAAAGATATGAAAAAAATTTTTCTATAAAATCGCTTGGAGAGCAGGTTGCAGATTGTTTTGAAAGAGATATGAGGGAACATTGTGAAAAAGAAAATTAAAGTGAAACAGTTAGGTATTGGTTTTATAAGTTGTATTATAGTAATTGGGATGCTTTTGGTAGGAATTAAAGAGGATCTGGTAGGGATGGAAACCGCATTATTTGTGGGGACGGGAGTTCTGATTCTCCTTATGAAAGAACCAGTATGGCTGATTTATTTGCAGATTTTATACTGTTGTGTCAACAAATTTATCATATCCCAATTTGGAGCGCCCGATGCGATTAATTATGTTACGGATGTCTTAATGATTCTCAGTTTTTTAATGGCGTTGAAACAGCTATATGAAAAAAGAAAAAAGACGTATTTGGGAGTGCCATTGGTATTCGCTGCACTTTTCTTTGGACTTGGAACGGTATCGGCCATTTTGCATGAGGTGCCGATTTTATTGCTGTTATGGTCGTACAGAAATCTAATGCGTTTCTTTCTTTTTCTTTTTTCCTGTGTTGTTCTATTAAACTATGAGGATGTGGAGAGATTAGGGAAGATTTTTTCTATTTTATTTTTCCTAAATGTAGTGGTTGTATCGGTTCAATTTTGGATTCAGGGCTATTACCAGGATTATCTGGGAGGACTTTTCGGTACTGATATGGGATGTAATGGTCATATGAATACGTTTTTATGTATTTATCTGTCCTATATATGTGTGAGATATATGGCACATAAAACTTCTTTCCGATGTTTTCTATTGGTGTCTGCAGGAAGTCTTTATATTGCTGCATTAAGTGAATTGAAATTTTTATTTATAGAATACGTTTTCATTCTTGGTATGAGTATACTATTATCTAGGTTTTCTTTGAGAGTAGTGTTGATGGTTCTTGGAGCGTTTGCAGGTCTTTATGTGGGGCTGCAACTGTTTAATACATATTTTCCAGGATGGGAGTTTTCTATAGAGCAGATTATGGATTATGCTGGAGAGGGAGGATATAGTACCGCTACAGATTTAAATCGTCTCACAGCACTTCAGACAGTCACCGAGAGATTTTTAAGGAACCCAGAAGACTTATTATTTGGATTGGGGCTGGGAAGCGGTGAGACCTCTTCTTTTTTCCAAAGTGCATTTTTTCAGAAATACGGAGAACGACTACATTATACTTATATGATTCATGCATTTACCCTTCTGGAAACAGGATGGGTAGGATTGATGCTTTTTTTGAGCTTTTTCGTATCGATCGGAATTCAAGCATGGAGATTTCGTAAAAAAGTAAGAGTGGAACGAAAATTTTTCTGCGTGACAACAGTAATTGTTGCAATGCTTTGTGTGATTCAATGTTTTTATAACAATGCGCTGAGAGTGGAAAACAGTGGATATTTAATGTTCTTTGTACTGGCCATTCCATTTATTTGCAGAAAGGCTTAGGCGGGAGGAATAAATGAAACAGGTAAAAGTTAGTATCATCGTTCCAGTTTATAACACAGAAAAATATCTGGATAGATGTATGAAAAGTCTATTGAAACAAACATTATCGGAAATAGAGATTATTGTAGTGGATGATGGATCAAAAGCTGTATGTGCAGAAAAATGTGACCAATGGGCAAAACAAGATAGTCGAGTTCGTGTAATTCATAAAGAAAATCAGGGATTAGGTTTTGCCAGAAATACAGGAATTGAGGCGGCAAATGGAAAGTACTTGATTTTTATTGATTCTGACGACTATGTAGAGAATGGAATGTGCAAAACTCTATATGAAGAGGCAGAAAGAGAACATGCAGATATTGTAGTGGCTGGTTATAAGAAGGTGTATCCAAACGGGAAGGAAGAAATTTGCAATAATAAGGGAATTCCTAGAGTATTGGAAGGGGAACAGGTGAGTTCTGTATTATTGGCAAATATGTTAGGGGCTCCACCTGATTATTATTCAAATGATTATATTGGTATGTCCGTATGGAAGAATCTTTACAGTCAAGAGATTGTGGGAAAGTATAGAGTTCGTTTCCCGTCAGAACGAGAATATATTTCGGAGGATATTATTTTTCATATATATTATCTTCGACACGTAAAAAAAGCAATTGTTCTTCCAGATGTGTTTTACTGCTATTGCCAGAACGGGGATAGTTTGACTAATACATATAAAAAAGATCGTTTTTACATGGTAAAGAAACTATATTTGTATGAAGAAAAACTGCTGAAAGAAATAGGTGCTTATGAAGCGGGAAGACTACAGCTGATGAGAACCTTTATTGGAAACGTGCGTGCGTGTATTATGATGGAGTCTGATTTTGGAATTAAAAATCATAGTACAAGAATTACCAAAAAAAGAATAAAAGAATACTGTAAAGATCGGACGACTCAAACTGTACTTCGACAATATCCGTATCATCGGTTACCGTTCCGACAGAGAGTTTTTTCATTCTTTATGAAGATACAATGGGAGAATATATTATTTATTTTGGCAGCAGCCCAAAATTATAATAACTTAAAAAATAAGAAGGGATAAAAATGCTGGATACGAAAAAGAAATTGAAAGCCTGTTTAAAGGAAGAGAAAGTGTATTATATTTCCAGGAAATCGGTTTATGACAGGATTGTGGAATGGGTTACACAAGATCCGTGTGTTAGAATATGGAAATATCAGAAAGCACTGCGGTATACAGAATACTATTCCTTCCAGAAAGGTTTGAAAAAAATACTTTTTTATACACTGGCTCGCAGAAGAAAAAATAAACTTGGAGTAAAGTTAGGTATTGAAATATCTGAAAAGTCTTTTCAGGAAGGGTTGATTATTTTCCATACAGGAAATATCGTTGTGAATGGTTATTCTCGGATTGGAAAGAATTGTAAACTGCATGGTGATAACTGCATTGGAAATAATGGAATATCAGAAGCAACTCCACGTATTGGAGATCGAGTGGATATTGGAGTTGGAGCTAAGATTATTGGCGATGTAGAAATTGCAGATGACATTGTAATAGGTGCAGGAGCGGTGGTAAATCGCTCCTTTTTAACACCAGGAATTGTTATTGCAGGAATTCCAGCGAAGGAGATTCATCCAGCAAAAACGACCAATGGAGGGATGGAAAAACGATGAGAGATACTATAAAGATATCGGTAATTGTACCAGTTTTTAATATAGCGCCGTATATTACGAAATGTATTGAGAGTTTGCAGAGACAAACCTTTACTGATATGGAGATTATTCTTGTGGATGATGGCTCAACCGATGAGAGTGGAAAAATCTGTGATGATTTCAGCAAAAAAGATGCTAGAATTATTGTGATTCATAAAGAGAACGAAGGGCTGTCTTCAGCAAGAAATGCAGGGATTGATGTGGCCAGGGGAAAGTACTTAGGATTTGTGGATGGAGATGACTGGGTAGATGAAACTATGTACCAAGAACTATATGATCTCGCAGAATCCGAGCAGGCTCAGATTGTTTCTTGTGGATATCAGGGGGTTTATAATGAAGGAGTTGTTGAGAATACAAAAGAAACGAATAGCGTTACAGTATTCAATAATAGGGATGCTTTAAAACAATTTTTTTTAAGAGAAATTACAGAAAGTGTTTGCGATAAGTTGTTTTTGAAAGAGTTATTTTCAGATTTAAAGTTTCTGGTAGGAGAGATTAATGAGGATACCGTTATGGTTGCAAATTTGCTGATGAGGAGTCAGAAGACTGTTCTTTCCGAAAGAAAATTATATTTTTATCGAAAAAGGGAAGGAAGTATTACAAAATCGGGTTATTCAAAACGATTTCGAGTAGTAGATAAACATATCAAGCAAATTGCTGTTTTAACGAATGAGCGTTATCCAGAACTTAAATCCTATATGGCCTATTTCTTTGGAGTACATTACTATTGTCTTTTGTTGTCTATTTTGAAAGACCCGAATGGAAAGCAGTTTCAAAAAGACTATCAGTATTATCTTCGACAATTTCAGAAATTTTTTGGAGCGTTTATGAAATGGGGAACGGGAAAACAAAAAGATAGGATTCTTGCAATCTTATTAGTTTGTAGATGCGGGAAACTTCTGTATAGTAGATTTGGATAAATAAGTGGAGTGTGTTATGGAGAAAGTTACGATTATAATTCCTGCGTATAATGCAGAAAAGGATATCGAACGGTGCTTAAACAGTGCGTGTAATCAAACGTACTCGAATATTGAAGTATTAATCATTAACGATGGATCGAATGATCAGACAGAAAAAATTTGTCGCCATTATGAGCATAAATGGGATCAATTAACGCTTATTAACGCAAGTCATGAAGGAGTAAGTGCCGCAAGAAACAAAGGAATCAAACAGGCAACAGGAGACTATCTCTTTTTTATGGATGCAGATGATGCGTTGTTACCGTTTGGAATTGAATATTTAATGCAGTATTGTACGAATGGGGAATGGGTGATTGGAAATTATCAGATTGTCAATATAAAAAAATCTTCAGAGCCAGAACTCCATTACCAGTATTTTGGTGAGGAAGTTCATTTTGGAGATAAAAAGGAATTGCCGCAGTTATGTAGCTCTAGAAATTTTAACTGTGTATGGGGAAAACTTTATCGTGCCGATATCATTCACCAAAAAGCTCTGTCTTTTGATGAAAAACGTAATTATGGAGAAGATCTTTTATTTAACTTAGACTATTTTCAATTTGTACATAAATTTGTGATTCTGAAAAAAACGGTATATACCTATTGCTATCGTTTTGGGGAAGGTCTGGGAACTCGATTTATAGAAAATGAATGGAATATTCAAAAGGAATTATGTAATCGTATGAGAAAGATGAGTAAAGAAGTATACCATTTCAATGCGGAGCAGTGCGACCAGATGAACCATTTTTACTACGCTCAGGCAATTGCAGCATTGCAGCGGATTGGAGATGAAAAAACGATTCCTTTTAAACAAAAGATTGTAGAAATGAAAAAAATAACACAGTCCAAATTATTTTCAGAAATTTTGAAAAAGGAATATGAGCGGAAAAGGATTGGGATTTTAGATGATTGGTTGCTGAGAAACCATAAGGGATGGGTGTATCATAGGATACATCGAATCTATGTTGCTTTGAAACATTGTCTGCACAGGGAGGAAAGGAATGGGAAATGAAATTAGTATTGTGATACCAGTTTATAATGGAGCAAACTATATAAAGCGTTGTATTCGATCAATTCTGGCACAAGACTACACAGGTTTTCAGATTATTCTTGTGGATGATGGTTCAACCGATGATACTTTAAAAATTTGTCAGGAGATGGTAGGACAAAATCGAAGTTTTTTGATAGTTCATCAGGAAAATAAGGGAGTCAGCGCTGCTAGAAATCATGGGATCACTTATGTTAAGAATGAATGGATTTATTTTCTGGATGCAGATGACGAATTGGAGGAGGATGCCCTACGGATAATGAAAGAGTCTATAGAACCTCAATGTCAGTGGATTGTGATGAATTATCGCAAACAGGTAGATGGGGAAAAAGAATTGATAGAAAATTGGATTGGGTTTAAAGGAAAGCGAAACTGTTATGGGAAAGATGGATTTGTAGATTTACTTAACTCAGAATTGTTTATGTATCCATGTGGAAAGCTGTATAGAACAGAAATTATTAGAGAAAATGAGGTTCAATTTCCTTTGAATATTGCTTATGGAGAGGATATTCGTTTTAATCTTCAATATTTTCGCTATGTGAATGAATATTCTGTACAGTCTTCTTCAGTGTTTATTTATCATATAAGAAAGGGACAGGGAGCAGGAAGCAGTTATTACCAAAATTCTTTTCAAATGCAGATGGATATTGACAAAGAAATTTTAGATCATATGCGAAACGATTATGGTTTAGGGAAGGAAGCAATACAAACGATTAATCCTTATTTTTTTCGTCAAGGGATTAATACAGCAGCAGCGTATTTGACGATATGGAAAAAGTTACCGTTTTGGTACCGTTGGAGGGAAATACGGAAAATTATGAGGGATTCTCGATTCCTGTCTTTTTTAGAGTGTGAGTGGGAGTGCAGAAGAATTCAAAAAATAGATTATTTATTGTTAAGAAAAGGATTCTTTTTACTATACTATGGAATTCATTATGTCTATACAAAATGGAAACAAATAAGAAGAAAAGAGGACAGATTGTGAAAGTTGGAATTGTTACAATAACGAATGGAGAAAATTATGGAAATCGACTTCAAAATTATGCAGTACAGGAGGCATTAAAAGATGTAGGATTCCAACCAGAAACGATACATAAAATAACGAATGTATTTGATGCAGAAAATTCCAAATATTTGTGGAAACTTCGAGTAAAACGATTTTTACACTATCATTTGACACAGGAAGAGCGCAGAAGGCTGAATTTTTATCGGTTTACTCATACGTATATTACGAAAAGCAAGTTTGTGATTGATCAAACTGTGCCAATGGAACTGGATAAAGAGTATTCTTATTTTATTGCTGGCAGTGATCAAGTATGGAATCCATTTTTAGAATATTGTACGGCAGAAAACTTTCTAACCTTTACAAAACGACAGAAGAAAATTGCATTTTCTCCTAGTATAGCAGTGAATCAAATTCCCAAAGAGAGGGAGGAAGAATTCCTAAACTGGATTTCTGATTTTCGTTTACTTTCAGTAAGGGAAAAACAGGGAGCAGAATTAATCTGGAATCTATGTGGACGAAGAGCTGAGGTGTTGGCAGATCCTACACTATATATATCAGCAAAGCAATGGAGAAAGATGGAGAAGAAAGTAAAAGTAAAGCAGAATGGATATATTTTGGCATATTTTTTAGGAAGTTGTGCAGATGAATATAGGAAGTACATCGAAAAGCTTGCCAGTACTCATAATCTTATCGTTTTCTGGCTTCAGACTCCAGAACATTTTGCGATTGCTCCAGATGAGTTTCTTTATCTGGTGGATCATGCAGCCTGTATTTGTACGGATTCGTTTCATGGAACAATCTTTTCGGTTCTTTTTCATAGACCTTTTCTGGTGTTTAAGAGAAAAGAAAACTTTGCAGATATGAGTTCCAGAATCGATGATTTGTTGGCTTTATTTCAAATGGAAGGGCGAACGATTAATACAATAAAGGAAAATCAGATATTTAAACTCAACTTTAAGAAGACAGATTCGATTATTATTCAGGAACGAGAAAGAATGAAGAAATTCCTATTGAAAATACGTGAAGGAGAGAGTAATGCATAAACAAGTAAATCAGTTGAAAATGGGAACTATTTTAAGTTATGTTTCTATCGGAGTTCAGAATCTGATTGCGATGATCTATACTCCCGTAATGCTGAGACTTTTAGGACAGAACGAATATGGCTTGTATCAATTGGGAAATTCTACAGTTGCTTATCTAAGCCTTTTAAGCTTTGGTTTTGGAAGCTCCTATGTTAGATTTTTTTATCAATATAAAGTGAATAATGAGGAAGAAGAAATTAGAAAGTTAAATAGTATCTTTCTATTGGTTTTTTGTACTCTGGCAGCAGTTTGTATTGTCATTGGCAGTGGTATGATTGTATCTGCGGATTTGCTGTTCAAGAATGGTCTGTCTGAGGCAGAAATCGAAGAAATTCGATGGCTGATGGTAGTATTGGTAATAACGACTGCGCTTACGTTTCCTAATATTATTTTTGACTGTTATATTACAGCACATGAAAAATATATTTTTCAAAGACTTCTTTTAATTGCAGTGAATATATTGAATCCATGTTTTGCATTACCGCTTCTTTTACTCGGATGCGGTTCTATGTCTTTGGTATTGGCGAATCTTGTACTTTCTCTGCTTCGGGTAGGTTTTAATATCGCTTATTGTATAAAAAAATTGAATATGAAGTTTCAGTTTAAAGGAATGGAACTACATGTTTTAAAAAGTGTAGGTACATTTTCTTTTTACATATTTTTGAATGAGGTAGTGAATCAAATTAATTGGAATGTTGGAAAGTTTATTCTGGGTGTAGTACAAAATACAGGAGTTGTGGCAATCTTTTCGGTAGGAAGCCAGTTTAACCAGTATTTTTTGAATATGTCATCGGCAGTATCAAATGTCTTTATTCCACGAGTAAATAAGATGGTGGCAGAAAAGCAGAGTGATCGTAGTCTTTCTGAGTTATTTACGAAAATTGGTCGAATTCAATATATCATTTTAGCGGGAGTATTAGCAGGATATTTGATTTATGGAAAATTTTTTATCCGTAAATGGGCTGGGGATGGATACGATGCAGCTTACTATGTAGGCGCCATTATTATGATTCCTACTTTAGTTCCTTTAATTCAAAATATTGGAATTGAAATACAGCGAGCTAAAAATAAACATAAATTCCGTTCCATTGCTTATTTTATTATTGCAATATTAAATTTAATTATTACAATTCCATTGTCTCAGAAATTTGGGGCAATTGGGTCGGCGATGGGAACTGCAGCGGCCACCTGCGTCGGAAATATCGTATTAATGAATTGGTATTATCAAAAGAAAATTCACTTAGATATTCCAGCTTTCTTTCAAAGTATGTTAAAGCCAACGGCAGCTCTGGCGGTGGCTTGTGTGGAAGGTATAATAATAAAGTTGATTTTTGGAGTAGAGTCTTGGTTGGCGTTTTTTACACAGGGAGCTCTATTTTTAGTTGTATACTTTATTTGCTTGTATTGTTTCGGTTTTCATAGAGAGGAGAGAGAACAGGTTGAGCAGATTAAGAGAAGAATATTCAGACGATAAAAAGTTGTATGAAATAGCTGGAAAAAGAAGCTGCACAGGTTGTGGAGCCTGTGTTTGTGTCTGTCCAGTGAGTTGCATTCAGATGGTGGAAAATAAAGAAGGATTTTTTTATCCAGTGATTGATCATACACAGTGTATCGGATGTAAAAAATGTTATAAAGTCTGTCCCAATGAGCCGGAAGATGATGAAGATGTAGTGGCAGTTCTAGCAGGATACAGTTATAATCGTGATATACGATTGACGAGTTCTTCAGGTGGAGTTTTTACCCATCTGGCAGAAGAAGTTTTAAAAAGAAATGGGGTTGTATTTGGAGTAGCGATGCAGAAAAGCCAAGCAGTTATCTGTGCTGTGGAAAACATAGAAGAAATTCCAAAACTGAGGGGCTCAAAATATGTACAGTCTCGGGTAGGAAATGCATATCGGCAAGTAGAAAAATATTTGAAAGAGGGACGTTTGGTATTGTTTTCTGGAACTCCTTGTCAGATTGCTGGATTGTATCGTGTGCTGAAAAAAGAGTACATGCGTCTAATAACGGTAGATTTTGTATGTCATGGTATCAGTTCTCCACAAGTTTTGGAAAAATATTTGAAGGAACGGGGGAATGGAAAAAGAATATCAGAAATTGTATTTCGAGATAAAACGGAAGGTTGGAATAAATTCTCCATGAAAATAAAATGGGAAGATCATACTGTTAGTCGGGCATCTATGGAGGAAGATTTGTATTTACAGTCTTTTTTAAAAAACCTAAATCTCCGTTCTTCCTGTTTTTCCTGTAAATTTAGAAAAATTCATAGAAGAAGTGATATTACATTAGGAGACTTGTGGGGAGCAGATGAAGTAGTGAATGGATGGACAGAAGATTTGGGATATTCGTTAATACTTATTCAAAGTAAAAAAGGAAAAGAACTTTTGGAGTCCATAAAAGAAAAGATAGTAGCCGTTCCAGTGGAATTATCTCAAGTGATGTTACATAATGCTAGTTTAACTACATCTCCGTGGGATGAATATTCTAGAGATTTATTTTTCAAAAACTTAAAAAAATATGACTTACAGCGTTGCATTAGCAAAGCAGAAACGAATGGAATAAAAAAGAAGGCAGGAAGAAAAATATGGAAAATCTGCAATGGGGAAATATGAAAAGGAAACGATTCTATTCCATTGATATAATGAAAATGATTTTTGCATGTTTAGTAGTAGGAATTCATGCACAGTTGTTGAATGATTTTTGCAAACCATTGGGAGAACTGATTACTAGTTCATTTGGAAGAATGGCAGTTCCTTTTTTTTCCTGTGTTACAGGATATTTTTTTATACAGGCGGAACAAAATAGAAAACGAATTGTTGGGCATCAAATAATATCGTTGTTGAAATATTATTTCCTATTTAGTTTCATTTATATCATTTGGGATTTTATAAATGGAAGTTTTAGTGGCATGGGAGTTCCAGAAATCATAACAACAATTATAAAACGATTTTTGTTTTATGGAACATATTATCACTTGTGGTTCTTTCCTTGTATTATTTTTTCCATCCTTGTAATTCACTTAGGAATAAAATGGCATAGGTTGAAACTATTTGCAGTAGTATCTTTTGCAGCCTATCTATTTACAGCGTTTACTTATGGATGGAATCAGATTGGACAGGCGATTATACCAGGGCTGAGTCGGCTGCTGGAATGGTTTGATTTTGATTATATTCGGAGATTTGTAGGTGTAACCTTACCGTTTGCACTGTTAGGAGCAGTTATTCTGCGAACAAATACATTATGGATAGAAGGAAAAAGAGATCGCTTATTATGGATCGCTTGGATTGGAAGTTTAGTTATTAACGTAGCAGAAGTAGAAATCGCATTGAAAACTGGAAATGCAGATGGAACAACGGTAACTTTTACACTTATATTGGCAATCTATTTTACTTTTATATTGGGGTTGAGGTATCCGATGGAAAAATTGGAACAGGCAGGAACGTTTGGTAGAAGAACCTCGATTCTTCTGTATGGGCTGCACCCTTTGATTTTAGAGGTAATGAAAAAAATAGTTCCAAAGTATTTTTCAGAAACAATAATGTGGGGAATTTCCATCATTCTCTGTATTTTTGTAAGTTGGATATTGGAAATCTTAAGAAAGGAAGACAAGTATGATTTCAAAAAAAGATCAGTTGTTTGAACAGCTTTGGACGGTAGCAAAATTTTTTAAAAAGTATAGAGTGGTGATCATTGTTTCTGTGATTATTTTGGCAGTGATAGGAACTATGTATGCGGCGAGCAGTGTACCAAAAGTATTTTATTCTACAGCTAAGATTTATGTCAGACCGAACAGAGCAGAATATTTATCAAATGGAGCTTCCATTAGTGAATATTTAGCGGCAGACGGAGCACAAATTGCACAGAGTATTTCAGTTTTAAAGGAAGCAATTTCGAATTGTGGACTCCAGGATTTATTTACAGCGGACGCATTACAGGAACAAATGTATGCGTATACAGAACCTCAAAGTCGAATTTTAGTCGTTATGGTTGCAGATATAGAGCCCGATAGAGCCCAGCTCCTTGCACAAAATATTTGTGAATCAACAGTTAAACGTATTAATGAAATTACAAATGGAGACTGGGCTGCCATTGCTGATAATGCTGATCTGCCGGAAAAACCAGAATATCCTATTTTGTGGGAAATTATGTTACAGTCTATTTGTTTCGGACTGGGAGTATGGTTTTTGATTGCAGTATTATCTAGTTTGCCAGAACATAGGATTAGTTCAGAAGAAGATGTCAAGAAATATTTGGGACTCAATCTATTGGGCAGTATACCAAAAGAAAGGTGAATGCCAGACATAGAAAAAATCCATAGACTCTGAAATCGCAAAAGATGTTTCAAGGATAGAGACCAAGGTCAAAAATATGTGTATATTGATACTGGCAGTTATTAAAGAACAAAGCAGCCATGGTACCTCCACAGTTTCCGCCAACTAAAGCAGAGCAGCGAGATAATAGAATAATGGAAGAGAGATATTCCAGCCCTGTCCAATAATTATTATTCTCTCGATCAAACTGAACATCTTTGATATATTGTATGTTTTGGTTTTTGTAGTAAATGTCATCATAATATCTTCTTTTATTTTCCAAAATCATATTAGGAAATGCCTGACAAAATGTATCCCGAATCTGTTTTTCCTCTGTAGCTAGATAAATGGCATCATAAGTATGGGTATTGAGCAGTTTCTTGCAGTGAAGAATTACATCATCTACAGAAGGCTGAACGGGATGCCCTGGAGGATGCAGAGTAATATAGTCGGTTCCACGGCAAATAACTCCTAATACACGTCTCTTTCCAGAAAAAAGAGTTTGATATTCTGTTTCAATGTATTGTTTGGTTGTGTCATTTAGGTGAACGAAATTTGCATAAAGATTTCCCCATAGACGGATAAATGTAGGATTATAAATATCCTTAAAATGAGGCTGGAAGGAAACCGTTGTATGGGTACAATCTACAGAAGGAAGTGTATGGAGTTTGTCTAAATCAATTTGAGGCTGATGAAAGTACCAATCCCATTGAATAAGATCTTTTTTGGATTCATTGATATAGACAAGGGGATACGCATGGTGATAGACTGCATAAAGCATTAACGAGAGAATATTATGTAAATAACAGAAATTAAAATATTCATAGCAATATTCTCCCTTTGTGATTCTCATAATTCGCTTAGGCTGAAAATTTTCAGTAGAAAGAAAGTTCTCAGAAAGGTGAAGTGCAAATTTTCGATAACGGATCGAATTAAGAGAGTGATACCAATAATCAAGATTTGGATATATTTTCTGTTTATAAATTTCGTAAATGTTCATAAATAAAATCCTTTCGTTTTTCGTAAGCAGAACCCTATTGCCTTTCGGTGGTGGGAGGAGCCTTATAAATTTCTTAACCTTTAGGTCGTAGATAATTGACGCTAATATTATATCGCTGTTTAATACTTAATACAAGCTACTATTTTGCTCCATTTTTTTAGTTCCATTTTCTTAAAAAAATATTTTCTAAATACTGAAATTTTTTAGAAGCACTTAGTTGTTTTCTACATATAGGAAAAATGTAGATAGAAAACGACTCGGTGCTTTTTTTTATTTCATAGGAGTATTCTAAATTAGAGCATTAAAGTAATAATTCTGTAAAAGAAAAAACATTCCATTCAGGATGGGTACTCATATATAGGAAAATGATTGCTTTATAACTGTTTACAGTTTTTAGTAATTTAAGAAAATTTTGGTGAAAAAGAGAAAAAACAAAATTTTTTGTAGAAATTATCTAAACGATAAAGAAAAAATAGGGAAAATTTAAATTGATTGGTCAAAGATGAAAAAGAAAAAGGAAAAATAAAAACTTGGTAAACG
>OERR01000148.1_pt1 | contig 18320 bp, 16 predicted proteins | sample 1540051 | NCBI WGS metagenome assembly OERR01 (sample SAMEA3891884, study PRJEB23780) | metagenome | biome: terrestrial biome; feature: animal house; material: Caecal content | place: Italy | collected 2015-05-05 | reverse complement strand
GTCGAGGCTCTCGACTGGCTGCGGAAGAAGGATTTGAACCCTCACAAACAGAGTCAGAGTCTGCCGTGCTACCATTACACAAATCCGCAATATTTTTCAAAAGTTTTTGTCTTTCGCTTTTCGCTCCGGACAACGATATTTATTATATCAAAAACTTTCCATTTGTCAACACCTTTTTTCAAATATTTTAAAGAAATTTCTTTTGAACCAAATTTCCCTCCCTACACATAGAATAGAGCAGGCAAAAGAGCGCTGCAAAGGCGCTTTCCGGAAGGAGGATACGAATGATTACCATCAGCCTTTGCATGATCGTCAAAAACGAGGAGGACGTTCTGGAACGATGCCTGCGCAGCGCCGAGGGCGTCGCGGATGAAATCATCATCGCGGACACCGGCTCCACCGATCAAACAAAAGAAATCGCGCGGCGATGCGGAGCCAAGGTCTATGATTTTGTTTGGAAGGACGACTTTGCAGCCGCGCGGAACTTTGCGTTCTCCAAGGCAACCTGCGACTATCTGTTCTGGCTGGACGCGGACGATGTGGTTCCGGAGCAAACGCGCCGGGGGCTTTTGCTGCTGCGGGAAAAACTGGATCCCACCGTGGATATGGTCATGCTGCCGTATCACACCGCTTTTGACGCGGCGGGCCGCCCCACCCTGATCTTTTACCGGGAACGATTGCTGCGCCGCGCAAAGGGTTTTCGCTGGGAAGGGGAAGTGCATGAGGTGATCCCTCCCTCCGGCCGCCGGATCAGCCTGCCGCTTCCGATCGAGCACCGAAAGCTCAAAGCGCCGGAGACGGGGCGGAATCTGCGCATTTTCGAGGGGCTTCTGAAAAAAGGGAAATCACTTACCCCCCGCCAGCAGCTGTATTACGCCCGTGAGCTTGTGGGAGCCGGACGCGATCCGGAAGCCGCTGTGTGGCTGAAACGCTTTCTGGACGAGCGCGGCGGCTGGCTGGAGGACAACATCCGCGCCTGCCTGGACCTGGCTGCCTGCCGGGAGCGTCTGGGCGACTGGGAGGGCGCGCTGAACGCCGTATTTACCAGCTTTGTGTTTGATTCGCCGCGCGCCGAAGCCTGCTGTGCGGCGGGCGGCCTTCTCCAAAGCCGCGGCGATTACCGGCGAGCGGCCTACTGGTACCGGCTGGCCGTCGACTGCCCTCCCCCCGACAACCGTTTCGGCTTTTACAATCCGGATTTCGCGGGCTTCTTCCCTTTGATGCAGCTCTGCGTCTGCTTTGACCGCCTGGGCGAGACGGAAACGGCATACGATTACCACAAGCGCGCACAGGCGCTCAAACCGGAGGAGGAAGCCGTTTTATACAATGAGCGGTATTTTGAAGGCCTTGGCTTTCCCAAAGCGCAACAGCCTTCTTGCCAGGAGACAGAGAAACCGGTATAATAAAGCAAACAGCCCGGAGCGTCGAAACACACCGGGCAAAAAGGGAGGAACACGCGGATGCAGCTTACGGATCTTCGCACAAGCTTTCATGGATACAACAAAGAGGACGTCGCACGGCTGATCGGAGAACGCGATCAGCGATGCGCTTCCCTGGAAAAGGAACTGGAGGAGCTGCGCGCACGTCTCGCGCAGAAGGAAAAGGACGCCGGACAGCAGCCGGAGGAAGCCATCGCGGAGGCTCTGATCAGCGCTCAGAAGTTCGCGGCGCACACCCGCGCGCAGGCTTCCGAGGAAACCGCCCGGATGCAGGAGCGCGCCAAGGCGGACGCGGATCGGCTTCTGGCCGAAGCGCGGGCGGAGGCGGAGCGCGCCCACCGGCAGCTGGAGGAGGAGCTCCTGGAGAAAAAGCAGGAGGCCGTGCAGGTGCTTGCCGCCGCTTCCCAGCAGGCCGAACAAGAAGCCCGCAACCTCGCGCAGGCCCGCGCCCACGTCGCAAAGGTGCGCGGCTGCATCCGGGAAGCGCTGTTCCAGATCGACGCGCTCTTGTCGACCGTCGGCGAGGACGAAACGCAGGATTTCTCCACATTAGAGGAAACCTCCTCCGCGAACAACGCGGAGGAGGCACAGCAGGAGACGGACGAGAACGCCGGTCTCTGGTAACCGTTACAGCGTCAAAGTGAGAAGCAGCGCATCCTCGCGCGGCTCAGAGTAGAAGCCCCTGCGGCGGCCCGCTTCGGAAAAGCCAAGCTTTCCGTAAAGGCCGCGCGCGGGGGCATTGCTTTCCCGCACTTCCAGAGTGAGAAATACGCCGTCCCGTTCCCGGACCAAGCGAATCAGCTCCGTCAGCAGGGCCAGAGCAATCCCACAGCCCCGCTGGCTTGGATGAACCGCGACATTATCAATATAGCATTCGCCGCAGACGACGTGCGAGCCGACATAGCCCACCGCTCGTCCCTCCTCCTCGGCAACGAGAAAAAGAGCTGTCGGGCTTTCAAGCTCCACCGCCAGCCCCTCCCGCGTCCACGGGTGAACAAAGCAGAGACGCTCGATTTCCGCGAGATCGTCCACATGGCATGCCTGCATCGGAACGATACACATTTCAGGCCGCCTCCCTTCCCCGCAGGCGCTCCGCAAGATGGCGCGCCATCACACAGATGACAAACAGCAGTATCACGCCCAAAAGCTCCACCGGGAAGAAATCAGTGCCGAACAGGTTATGGCACACGGCATACGCCGACGCGATGCAGACAGTGAAAGCGATTCCCCATTTTTTCGGGAACCAGAAGGCAAACACCACGCTGGTCAGGTCCGCGAGGAAATAGTACCGCTCGTGCATGTGCGGCAGCAAAAACGGCGTGAGAAGCGCGAAAAACAATCCCACGCTCACAAGGTTTTCCATGGATTTCTCAAACGGCTGGCGGTACAGGAAAAAGACGGCGCAGAGCACCACCCCGCCCGCAAGCAGTACGCCCGCCCGGCTGATTTCGGCGGCGGTACTCTCCCCCAGCCAGGTATAGAGATTCGGCAGGAACATGGCAAGAAGGTTGTACTGCCCGGCCTGCGAAAAATAGACCGTCAGCAGATCCCACAGACTGCGCCCCATAACGGCGGCGGGCAGGCAGGCCGCGAGATAGACCACCGGGAAGATCCACAAGCTTTTCCACCGCACCCACCGTTTGAGCAGAAACAGCAGCAGAAGCGGAGCAAAAAACACCGCCTGAAGCTTGAACACAAACGAGATGGAAAAGGCCAGCACCGCCGCGTTGCTCCGCCCACGCCGCACATAATACAGAAACGCAAGCAGGGCCGACACATAGATCGCGTCACACTGGCCCCACACGGCGGAATTCAAAAAGACGGAGGGCAGAAACAGCACGATGCAGTACGCCGCCATCCAGCGGCGCGAGCCGCGCTCTCCATCCGCCGCCAGATTCGCCGCGAAAATGGCCAGCACAATGTCCACCGCGCTCGAAACCATCTTGATGGCAAACAGATCGGAAATCGGCAGATACGTCAGCAGCGCAAGGATGTAAAAATAAGGCGGCATGTAGTCCCCGATATCCATACCGATGGCAAGCAGACCGCCGTTTTCTTTCAGCGTCTCATACCAGGGATGCAGAAATTGCAGATAATCCCCTGATTCTATCGGAAAGAGGAAAAAACGCATGGCCATGGCCAGAAACGTCACAACGACCAGAAACAGGATGTTTTCGAGACGCTCCGTTTGACGATCGGTTTCCGTCATGGACGCTCCTCCCTTCGATAGAGCAGGAAATCAAAGCCGATCTCCGTATGCAGCGAGGAAAGGCGGCGCAGGCGCTCGGCTCCCTCGCGCGGCGTTTTCCAGTAATACGGCGTCATGGAGAACAGCGCTTCGATGTGCTCCGGGGAATTCACCGTGATCTCCCCCGTCACCGCTTCCCGGCGCACAAGCAAAAATCCGGGATATTCCGTCTCGCGGTATTCGTTTTCGTAGGGCTTCTCGTACAGGATTTCCTTCATCCCGTACAGATGGCGCGGCGTGGGAACAGCCAGCAGCAGAAAACCGCCCGGTTTAGCCACACGGCGCAGCTCCTCCGGAACGATGGGCGCGAACACATTGACCACCAAATCGGCGGACGCGTCCGCCGCCGGGACGGAAAACGCGCTGGCCACGGCAAAGGCAATTCCCTTATGCCGCTTGGCCGCGGCGCGCACAGCGGATTTGCTGATATCAAAGCCGCACAGCTCCGGCGTCATTCCCGCTCCGTGCAGGGCGTCCAGCAGCGCCGAGGTATACCAGCCCTCGCCGCAGCCCGCATCCAGGACAGCGGGGGCCGGAACGCCTTGCAGCGCTTCACATGCCAGTTCACAGAGACGGCGGCGGAACGGCTCATAATAGCCCGCTTCCAGAAACGCACGGCGCGCGGCCACCATTTGACGCGTGTCGCCGGGATCCTTGGAATGTTTTTTATTCGGCGGCAGCAAATAGGCATAGCCCTCCGCCGCCACGTCAAAGGAATGTCCTTTTTTGCAGACCCACGTCCGCTCCCCCCGCTCCAGCGGGCGGCCGCAGACGGGGCAGGTAAACAGCCCGCTCATGCCTTCGCCTCATACCAGGTGCGGCCCACCTTGGCTTCCGCGACCATCGGAACGGACAGGCTCACGGCGCTTTCCATCTCTCCGGTCAGCAAGGCGGACACGCGCTCGGCCTCCTCCTCCGGGCACTCGACGATCAGTTCGTCGTGCACCTGGAGAATCAGACGGGCTTGCAGGCCCTCCCGGCGCAGCCGCTCGTCCACACGAATCATGGCAATCTTGATGATATCGGCCGCGGCCCCCTGGATCGGCATGTTGCGCGCGACGCGTTCCCCGAAGGAGCGCATGTTGAAGTTGCCGGAAGCCAGCTCCGGCAGATACCGGCGGCGGCCGAAGATCGTCTCGGCATACCCCTTTTCCCGGGCTTCCTCCACCGTGCGGCGCATATACTCATCAACTCCGCTGAAATGGTGCAGATAATCCGCGATATACTGCTCCGCTTCCTTGCGCGTGACGCCGATATCCTTGCTCAGCGAAAACGCACCGATGCCGTAGACAATGCCGAAATTGACCGCCTTGGCGCGGCTGCGCATCAGCGGCGTGACCATATCCTCCGGCAGATGGAACACCTGTGCCGCCGTGCGGCGGTGGATATCGTCGTTGTCGAGGAACGCCTGAATCATGTTCGGATCGTTGGCGACGTGCGCCAACACACGCAGTTCAATCTGCGAATAGTCCGCGTCGACCAGCACCCAGCCGGGACGCGCCAAGAAGAAGCGGCGCAGCTCGCGCCCCAGCTCCGTGCGCACCGGAATGTTCTGCAAATTCGGCTCCGTGGAGCTGATGCGGCCTGTGCGGGTTTCCGTCTGGTTAAAGCTGGAATGGATCCGTCCGTCCGGGCCGATCACTTTCAAAAGGCCGTCGCAGTAGGTGGATTTCAGCTTTGCCAGCGCGCGGTAATTGAGCACCTGCTCCACCGCCGGATGCTCATAGCGCAAGCTTTCCAGCACCTCCGCGTTGGTGGAGTAGCCCGTTTTTGTCTTTTTCCCATGAGAAAGGCCCAGCTTCACAAAGAGAGCGTCGCCCAGCTGCTTGGGGGAATTGATGTTAAATTCATAACCGACGGACTGGTAAATCTCCTGCTCCAAGCGCTCAATTTCGCCCTGGAGCTGCTCACCGTAAGCGCGGATTCCCTCGCTGTCCACCGCGAAGCCTTCCATTTCCATATGAGCCAGCACACGGGCCAGCGGGATTTCGATCTCGTCGAGAAGCTTTTCCTGCCCCTTTTCCCGGATCTCCGCGCTCAGCTTTTCACACAGACCCGGCAGGGCGGCGCACGTCGCGATCTCTCCGGCCTGCTCCTCCGGCGCGCTCTCCACCTGCGGCACCGGCACGGCGTACTCCTGCACAAGCCGGGAAATCTCATACCCCTTTGCGGAGGGATTCAGCAGGTAGGCGGCCAGCGATACGTCGAACACCGGACCGGACAGGCATGCGCCCTCCCGTTCCAGAGCGGCATACAGCTGCTTGGTGGACGGAATCAGCTTGCGGATCTGTTCATTGGCACAGACCTTCTTCTGCTCCTCCCAGCCGCTGATCGAGAACACTTGTCCACCCTGAGCCGCCGTCATTCCCACAAGCGCGCCGTTTTGCCCATAAACGGGACAGAGCGCGATCTCCTGCTTTGCGTCCTGTCCTTTCTCCGGCGTAGCTTCGCACCAGCGCCACGAGACCGCCGGTGTCTCCCCCGCCCGCGGCGCGGACGGCTCACCGGGTGCAATCCCCATTTTCTCCATCAGAGAGAAAAACTCCAACCGTGCCATAAGCGATCCGGCGGTCGGATCCACGGGGCCGGGGATGTAGTCGGAAAGCGTTGTATCCACCGGCGCGTCGGTGCGGATGGTGCCAAGCCAGCGGCTGAGGTACGCGTTATCCTTGGAGGCTTCCAGCTTTTTGCGCTGGCCCTCCTTGATATCGAGCTCCGCAAGATGATCATAAATATAGTCAAGATCATGGAAGCGCTGAATCAGCTCGCCCGCCCCCTTCGGGCCGATTCCGGCCACACCGGGGATGTTGTCCGAGGTATCGCCCTGGATCGCCTTGATGTCGATGAGCTGGGCCGGTTCTACCCCATATTCGTCCCGGATCTTCGCTTCGTCATAGACCGTCGCCTGCGGCTGTCCCATCTTGGTGGTGGCAAGGCGCACAGTGACGCCGCCGCCCACCAGCTGGAGACTGTCGCGGTCACCGGTGGCGATCACACACTCCGCGCCCTCCTCCCGGCAGACACGGGCAAAGGTGCCGAGAATGTCGTCCGCTTCAAAGCCGTCGCACTCGACGAGCCGGTAGCCAAGAAGCTGCAAAAGCTCTTTGAGGTTCGGGAGCTGCTGGGCCAGTTCCTCCGGCATGCCTTTGCGCTGCGCCTTATAGCCTGCGTACGCCTTGTGGCGGAACGTTGGGGCTTTCCGATCAAACGCGATGGCCACGGCGTTCGGCTCCGTTTCCGCCAGCAGCCTTTGCAGCATGGTCAGGAATCCATAGATCCCGTTTGTATACAGGCCCTCCTTGGTGGTAAGGATGCGGATCCCGTAAAAAGCCCGGTTCAGGATGCTGTTGCCATCCAAAATTAAAAGCTTCATATTTCACACTCCGATCAGCATAAGATCCCGGAGAAAGTAACAGCCCCCGTAATACAGCGGGAGCGCCGCATGGAACACTCCGGAACATATGCTTTTAGAATACCACACTCAGGGAAAAAAATGAAGGATTTTGTGCGGTTCGCGCAGCCGTTCCGGTGTTTCCTGGAACACAGGAAGCTTTCCAGCTTCACACCGTCAAAATTTCGCTTCTTTTGTAGAAAACGCCTCTTTATAAGGGTTCGGATTTTGATTTTTTAGCATTTTCGTTTGACAATCCCCATAAAAAAGAATAAAATAAAAATCAGAGGAACAGGCAAACGCGCAATGCGCGATCTGTCCCACGGAAAGGCAGGCGAGATTCCATGACAAAAACCATCATTACCATAGCCCGTCAATACGGAAGCGGCGGCCGCCTGATCGGCAAAAAGCTTTCGGAAATTCTCGAGGTTCCCTTTTACGATAAGGAATTGATTGCTATCGCCGCAAAGCAGAGCGGCATGAGCGAGGAGGTCTTTGCCAAGGCCGACGAGCGGGCAAGCAGCAGCTTGCTGTATTCCCTTGTGATGGGAAGCTACACCTCTGTGGCAAACAACATGCCCATCAACGACAAGCTTTTCCTGCTGCAATCCGATATCATCAAGGAGGCCGCGAAGAAGGGGCCCTTTGTGATTGTCGGACGCTGTGCCGATTATATTCTCCGGGACGAGCCGAACTGTCTGAACCTGTTTTTGCAGGCTCCGAAGGACATCCGGATGCGCCGCGCGGTGGAGGAATACGGCGTGGAAGCTGCAAAGGCGGCGGATACCGTCGCGAAAAAGGATAAGCAGCGCGGAAATTACTACAATTTCTACAGCAACCGGAAATGGGGCGACATGCAGAACTACGATCTGATTTTGGATACCCACATCTTTGGCTTGCAGGGCAGCGTGGACATTATCCTGCGCGCGCTGGAGGAAAAGGAAAAGACATACGGGAAAACCGTACCGGATGACGATCTGTAAAATAAAAGCATAAAAGCACCGCGAAGGGATTTCCTCCCTTCGCGGTGCTTTTTTCATTCTATGAATCGGGGATGTTTTATTCCACCATCAGGTCGCAGATATCGTTCGAGAAAGCCAGCGGATCCTCGATCGACACGCCCTCAATGAGCAGAGCCTGATTATACAGAAGCTTTGCGTATTTCGCGGCGCGCTCCTTGTCGCCGTCGGCATACAGCTTGGTCAGCTTGGTGAAAATGGGATGGTTGGCGTTGATTTCCAGCACGCGCTGCGCCTGTACCTTCTCGCCCTCCGGCATCGGCATCGAATTGAGCACCTTTTCCATCTCCATGGAGATCGCTCCCTCCGTGGACAGGCAGACCGGGTGGCTCTTGAGCTTCTGGGAGAGGATGACGGCCTTCACCTTGCCGTCGAGGGAATCCCGCAGGAATGCCAGCAGGTCCTTATTTTCCTCGACCTGCTTTTCCGCCGCCTTCTTCTCCTCCTCCGTCTCCAGACCGAGATCGTCGGCGGACACGGAGCGGAACTCCTTGTCGTCGTACTTCATCATGATGCGCAGGGCAAATTCATCGACGTTGTCGGTGAGATAGAGAATCTCGTAACCCTTTTCTTTCAGGGCTTCCGTCTGCGGCAGCAGATCGATGCGCTCCACTGTTTCTCCGCAGGCATAGTAAATATACTTCTGATCCTCCTTCATGCGGGACACATACTCTTTGAGCGTGACCAGCTTCTTCTCAGAGGACGAATAGAACAGGAGCAGATCCTGAAGCAGATCCTTGTGTGCGCCGTAATCGGCATACACGCCGTATTTAAGCTGCAAGCCGAAATTCTTGAAGAATTTCTCATACTTCTCGCGATCGCGGTTGAGCATGGATTCCAGCTCGGATTTGATCTTTTTCTCCAGACGGCTCTCAATCAGTTTGAGCTGGCGGTCGTGCTGCAGCATTTCACGAGAAATATTCAGAGAAAGATCCTGGCTGTCCACCAGGCCGCGCACAAAGCTGAAATAATCCGGCAGCAGATCCGGGCATTTCTGCATGATCATCACGCCGTTGCTGAAAAGCTGGAGACCCTTCTCATAATCGCGGCTGTAGTAATCAAACGGAGCCTGCGACGGGATAAACAGCAGGGCGTTATAGGTGGCGGTGCCCTCCGTGCTGCTGTGGATCACCAGCAGCGGATCGGCAAAGTCATGGAACTTATCCTTATAGAACTGGTTGTATTCCTCCTCCTTGATCTCGCTCTTGTTCTTGCGCCAAAGCGGAACCATGGAATTGAGAACCTCGTTTTCGGTGTACGTTTCGTACTCCGGCGTTTTATACTTGCCTTCCGCGTCCTTGTCGGTGCCCTCGATCATGCGGCTCTTTTCCACATCCATCCGGATCGGGTAGCGGATATAGTCGGAATATTTGCGCACCAGTTCCTTCAGACGGTAGGTGTCCAGGAATTCGTCGTAATTGTTTTCCTCAGTGTTGGCTTTGAGCTGCAGGGTGATGGTCGTGCCGTGCCCGCTGCGCTCGCCGGGCTCCATCGTGTAGCCCTCGGCTCCGGAGCTTTCCCACTTCCACGCGGTGTCCGAGCCATACGCACGGCTGACAACCGTGACCTTCTCGGCCACCATGAACGCGGAATAAAAGCCCACGCCGAACTGACCGATGATCTCGATATCCTCCTTCGGCTCGTTCTCCTTCTTGAAGTTGAGAGAACCGCTCTTGGCAATGGTGCCGAGGTTGTTTTCCAGCTCCTCCTCCGTCATGCCGCAGCCGTTGTCCTCGATGGTGAGGGTGCGGGCCTGCTTGTCCGGGATGATGGAGATGGAGAAATCATCGCGGGAAAGGCCGGTATCGCCGTCGCTGAGCGTGCGGTAATACAGCTTGTCGATTGCATCGCTCGCGTTGCTGATCAGCTCGCGCAGGAAAATCTCCTGATGGGTGTAGATGGAATTGATCATCAGATCCAACAGGCGCTTGGATTCTGCCTGGAATTGTTTGACTGCCATGTCACAAGACTCCTTGCTCACATAGATTTTAGCACTCGATTCTGCTAACTGCTAAAACTATTGTAGTCTCTTTCCCTCCTGATTTCAATGAATAATTTATGAATTTTACATTTTCGCACCCGCTTTCTCCTCAATGTCTCCTCAAAGATAGTCCGTGAATTTTTTGACAATTTGTGATCATTTCCTCTTGCATTTCCCTTTTCCACCTCCTATAATGAAAACGAAATTTGCGTTGTATCCCAAACATGGGAACAGCAGCAGGAGGTAATTGAATATGAATCAAGCGACCGTCAAGTACCGTGATTTTGTGCTGCTCGCACTCTTCACAGCCATCGTCTTTGTCCTGGGGCTTACGCCGCTGGGAATGGTGCCGCTGGGGCTGATCAAAGCCACCACCCTGCACATTCCCGTCATCATCGGCTGCCTGCTCCTCGGGCCGCGCTACGGCGCTGTCCTCGGCTTCATGTTCGGGCTGGTGAGCTTTTTGAGCAACACGATGTCGCCCGCCGTGCTCTCCTTTGCGTTCACGCCGCTCGTCCCCGTTCCGGGCACGCCGAACGGCAGCCCGCTGAGCCTTATCATCTGCTTTGTGCCGCGCATCCTTGTCGGCGTTGTGCCATGGTTTGTCTATCGCGGCCTGCAGAAGCTCATGAAGGAAAGCAGCCGGGGAGAAGTTCTTTCCATGGCGATAGCCGGAGCTGTCGGAGCCGTCCTGAACACTGCTCTTGTCATGTCGCTTATTTATTTCCTGTTCCGCGACGCCTACGCCTCCCTCAAAGGAGTTCCAGTGGAAGCCGTCGCGGGCCTGGTGCTCGGCGTTGTGGGAACAAACGGCGTGGCGGAAACCGCTCTCGCGGCTGTGCTGACCCCCGCGATCGGAAAGATCCTGCTCTCCCTCAAGCGCCGCAAGATGTAAAAAAGGACGGTGCGTCACCGGATGATTATTGCCATCGACATTGGAAACACCAACATTGTGCTGGGCTGTCTGGAGCCTGACACGGGCCGTCTCCTGTTCACCGCCCGTCTGAGCTCCGACCGCGTGAAAACCAGCGACGAATACGCCGCTCTGATGCGCAACATGTTTATCCTCAATCAGGTGGAGCGCCACGACATTGAGGGAAGCATTATTTCCTCCGTGGTTCCCACCCTCACCGTCACCATGAAGGACGCGATCCGCCAGCTGTGCGGCCGCGAATCCCTCATCGTCGGCGCGGGACTGAAGACGGGACTGAACATCGTGATGGACAATCCGGCCCAGCTCGGCAGCGATCTGGTCACGGACGCGGTGGCGGCGGCGGCGGAATATCCCAAGCCGATTCTGATTTTCGATCTCGGCACGGCCACGACACTTTCCGTTGTGGACAAGCGCGGCAATTATGTCGGCGGCATGATCATCCCCGGCATTGCAATCTCGCTCGAAGCCCTTTCCAGCCATACGTCCCAGCTTCCCCACATCAACCTGGAAGGCCCGAAGCGCGTCATCGGCACCAACACGATTGACTGCATGAAAAGCGGCATCGTATACGGAAACGCCGCTATGATCGACGGTATCATCGAGCGGGTTTCACAGGAGCTCGGGGAAAAGCCCACCGTGGTCGCCACAGGCGGCCTTGCGCCGAATATCACCAAATACTGCAAAAGTGATATCATCTGCGACGGCGAACTGATTCTCAAAGGGCTTCGCATCCTGTACAACAAAAATAAACCGTAATTCCATACAGAAAACGCCCGCAGACAGCGCATCCCGGTGCTGTTTGCGGGCGTTTTTTATGCATGGCAAATTCTGTGTGCCAGCGGTCACGGAAAACATTCGCCAAAGCAGATTTTCCATTTTTGTACTAAATGCGAATGGAAATTCCAATTTATTTTATATATAATGTCCTTACAGTGTTTGAGAGACAGAGAACAGCACGAAACGCTTTGTTTTGTGCTGTTCTTTTTGTTTTCTCAGAATGAAGGAGGCTTCTTATGAAACGCTTGTTCAAACGCGCCGCTCTCGTCGTGTCCGTTCTTCTTCTCGTTGTGGTGCTCACGGTGGGAGGATATATCGCCTATCTGCAAATCCAATATTATCGGATTGAGGACCATACCGCGCTTGAGGTCTATTCTCCGCAGACAGCCGTTTTGCAGCTGGAAACTCCTTATAAAGCCGTCACCTGCAACATTGGCTTCGGCGCATATGGGCCGGAATATTCCTTCTTTATGGATACAGGCGTTATGACGGACGGAACACCCACGCAGGGATTATACGGGAAAGCCGTCAGCCGGGAATCCGTACTGACCAACACGGATCTGGCCCTGGACACCCTGAAAGAGCTGGACGCGGACTTTCTGCTTTTGCAGGAAGTGGATCAGCAAGCCTACCGCAGTCATCAGGTGGATCAGCGCGCCAGGATCACAGAAGCGTTCTCCTCCTATTCCAGCACATGGGCGGAAAACTTCCACAGCGGCTATCTGGCCTATCCGCTGAACGATCCGCACGGCTCCGTGACCGCCGGTCTGCTGACTCTGTCGCGGTATGCCATTGACGAGGCGGTGCGCCGCAGCTATCCGGTGGATGAAAGCTTCTTTGTCAAATTTACGGACCTGGACCGCTGTTTTTCCGTCACCCGTTTCCCGGTGGAGGGAACCGATCGCCAGCTGGTTCTGATTCACAGCCATATGTCCGCGTATGACAGCGGCGGAATCCGCACGCAGCAGCTGGAAATGCTGTGCCAGGTGTTGGAGGAGGAATATGAAAAAGGGAATTACGTCGTTACCGGCGGCGATTTCAACCATGCTCTGTACGGCACGGAGCACGCCTTCCCTTCCCAGCAGCAATTTCCCGGATGGGTGCAGACGCTGGACGATTCGGAACTGCCGGAGCACTTTTCCTTTGTCGCGGCGGAAAACGGATTTGAGGTTCCCACCTGCCGCGGAGCCGATATTCCTTATGAAAAGGGCGTAAACTACACCACCGTGGTAGACGGTTTCCTTGTTTCGGACAATCTGAAGGCCGAAGCGCAGAACATTGACGCTGATTTTGCGTTCAGCGATCACAATCCCGTTCTGCTGACCTTTGAACTCGCGGCATAACCACCGCACACCCCATACGATCGAAAAAACCGGGCCGCCCATCCTTATCACGAGGACGGGCGGCCCTTGCTGCATCATTCAGAAGAAAATTGCGATTCGTTTTCCAGCATGCTCTCGGCAAAAATCCCATAACCCCTTGTGGGATCGTTGACAAAAACATGAGTCACGGCGCCGACAAGCTTTCCATTTTGCAGAATCGGACTGCCGCTCATCCCCTGCACGATTCCTCCTGTCTTTTCCAAAAGCCGGGAATCCGTTACGCGGAGAATCATATTTTTGCCTTCCCCACTCTCACGATAGTTGACATACTCCAATACCACATCATACCTTTGCGGCCCTTCGCCGTCAACCGTGGAGATGATCTGTGCTTCACCGGGATGAACCTCCTGCGACAGGGCAACCGTCACCGGTTCGCCCGCCGGAGGCTCATAGAGCTCGCCGTACACGCCCGCCTCGTCGTTGGCGTGCATCACACCCATGGCTTCGTCGCCCTCAAAATAGCCGTGAAGCTCGCCGGGCGCGCCTTTAGCGCCTTTCGTCACCCCGCTGATGGTCACAGGTAGAATTTCACCGTTGAGAAAGGGCATCAGCTCGCTTGTGTCTGTATCGCAGACGCCGTGGCCCAGTCCGCCGAATTGCTCCGTGGACGGGTCGTAAAAAGTCAGCGTGCCGATCCCCGCCGTGCTGTCGCGTACCCACAGACCGGCTTTCCATTTGCCATCCACCAGAGATTTTACCGGAGAGAGCTGAGACGTATATTCCTTGTTCTCCCGCCGGTACTGGATGGCTACCGGCCTGCCGCCGCTCTTTTCCACAAGGGCGGCTATTTCTTCATTTCGGTTTACCGCGCTGCCATCAACGCTCACAATGATGTCTCCCATGCGGAGTCCGGCCTGTTCCGCGGGATTGACCATGCCGCTTTCCGTTTGAATCTCCGCAATGCCGACCACCATCACACCGTTGGTAAACATCTTAATGCCAAACGGCGTTCCGCAGGGAATCACCTGACGTTCGGACACCACGCTTACGGAGACGGATTTGACCGGGATCCGATTGAACAGCAGCAATTCCGCCTGATATTGCTGTGTCCTCATTCCCGAAACCGCCAGAGTCTCGGTATTCGGACGGGCGGAAAGCATGCCGCCGTTCCAGGAGAGCGACATGCCAGGCGTGACGCGATAGCTGTCGCAGGTAAACCGTCCGGCTACACCCACCGCGGCGCATACCGCCAGAGCAAGCGCCGACACGCAGGACACCAGAGCCTGCCATGCCTTCTTCATTGGATTCACCTTCCTTCGCCGGACGGTTCTCAAATTTCTTTGCGAATCGTTCGGCCTTCTTACTGTTCCTCGGCGAAGGTGGTTTATGAAGGTGATTTTTTCCGTTTTTCTGTGCCTGTGTCAAAAGCCCGCTAAACATGCGGCTTTCCAAAAGAAATGGAAAATTTTCATTTTGAAAATCTTTTAGCTTTTGCCTTGTGATAAGAGTCCGAAAAAAATCGCTGCGCTCTTTTTTCTAGCCACATTTTGTGGCTTCGCAGGATTTTATGGGGTTCCACCCCAAACCCCGCCGAGTCTCCGCTCCCGCTCCGGTCGGCACCTTGTCTGTGTGCCACCGGCACACGGCGCCCTTTTGAAAAAGGCGGGCGAAAACTTCATGTTTACACTTTTTTAGCTTTTCCGCAATCTGAAAATTTTTTGTTGCTTCCTGTATATCAATTCGGTATCATGAAAACAAGAGAAAACGTCCGGCTCAGAAAACACATTTCTCTGAACCGGACGTTTGAAGGGAGGAACCATCCATGAAGATCAATCGGATTTGCGCCGTATTTTTCAGCCCCACAGGCGGCACAAAGCGCGCGGCTTGTGCTTTGGCAGAACAGCTGGCCGCTCTTCTGGGCGTTGCCGCAGAGCCTTTTTCATTGACGCTTCCGGAAGATCGTCAAAAAACACTTTGCTTTGGGGCACAGGATCTGGTGGTAGCCGCTTCGCCTGTCTATGCAGGACGGCTGCCGAATAAGCTGGCCCCGGAGTACGCGAGGGTACTGCACGGATCGCATACTCCGGTTGTCCCACTGTGCGTCTTTGGCAACCGCAGTCCGGGAGACGCGCCGCGCGAGTGGCTGCTCCTGCTGGAAAACGGCGGCTTTGTTCCGGTGGCAGCCGCATCCATCGTCTCTCGTCATGCTTTTTCCGACGAAATCGGAGCCGGAAGACCCGACAAGGAGGATCTTGCCGCGCTGTGCGATTTCGCCCACTCCATCGCGGAAACGCTGGCACAGCCGGAAGTCGAGCCCCTCGATTATGATCGGGAAACGCCCCTTGCTCCGTACTATACGCCGCTGAAAACGGACGGTACGCCTGCGAAATTTCTGAAAGCCAAGCCTGTCCTTCTGGAAAGCTGCACACGCTGCGGCCTGTGCGCGGAGCAATGCCCCATGGGCAGCATCGATCGGGAAACGCTGCTGGTTTCCGGCATCTGCATCAAATGCCAGTCCTGCGTTCGCGTCTGCCCTTCGCATGCGCTCCGCTTTGAGGATCCGGATTTTCTCTCCCATGTCGCGATGCTGCGGGAGCATTACACAGCCCGGGCGGAAAACACGTTTCTGCTGTAAAACAGCGTTCGGCGCTTTCCCCCCGCTGGATCACCCGATCCGGTAGCTTCCGTCTCCCGTGCAGGCAAACGGCGTTTGATAGAAGGAGCGCACCGCGCGGATCATGTAGCCGATATCCTCCACGCCCGCCGTTTCCACCGCGGAATGCATGGCAAGCTGCGCCAGCCCGATGTCTAGCATCGGAGCCGAAAGGCTGTGGCCCTGCAAATTTCCAAGCGTGGAGCCGCCCGGCATGTCGGCGCGGTTTGCGAAACGCTGCACAGGAACGCCCACCCGGCGGCAGATTTCCCCAAACAGCGCGGCGCTGACCGCATCGGTGGTATATTTCTGGCTTGCGTTTATCTTGACCACCACGCCGCCGTTCATAACCGGCCCGTTTTCGGGATCCGATTTTTCCGGGTGGTTGGGATGAACCGCATGTCCGTTATCCGCGGACAGCACCAGCGAGGACGCGGCGGCCCGCCATCCATCCGACCGGCTTTGTCCCAGCGTCTCCAAAATGCGCGCCAGCGTATCCGCGAGGAACGTTCCCTGCGCGCCCTGTCGGGACGAGGAGCCGACCTCCTCATTGTCCAGCATTCCCCAAACCAAACCCGCGTCTGTTTCCGTCTCCGCTTCCAAAAAAGCCGTCAGCGTGGTGCAGGCACATTCCAAATCGTCGATCCGGGGGCTCATGAAGTATTCTCCGGCCGGGCCCACGCGCACCGCCTTCTGGCGCGGCGTCAGGCAGAGATCCCAGCTGAGGATATCCGACGGCGCACAGCCGCCTGCCTCAGAGGCCAGCAGATCGGAAAAAGAGCGGCACCCGGACGGCCCGTAAAGCGGCTGCAAATCCACCTGGGGATCCCATTTTTTCCCCTCGTTGGCTCCCCTGTCAAAGTGGATGGCCAGATTGGGAATCACGAGCAGATCCTGATCCGCGTAGACAAGCCGCGTTTCCATTCCGCCGCTCGTGCGCAGTACAACGCGCCCCGCAATCGTCAGGGGACGGTCGAGCCAGGTGCTCATAATCATCCCGCCATACCCTTCTGTTTCCAGCTTCACGCATCCCGCTTTTTCGATGCCCGCGTTTTTGATACGCCAGGTGGGAGCGTCGCTGTGAGAAAGGGCAATTCTCCAGGAGCCGATCCGTCCCTCCGGCACACGGAACGCCAGAACGGCGGAGCCATTGCGCGTCACAAAATACCGTTTTCCGGGAACCAGCTTCCACTCCTGCGTTTCATCGAGACGCTCACATCCCGCCTGCTCCAAACGGTGACAGGCTTCCGCGGCGGCGTGCCACGGGCTGACGCCCCGATTCAGAAAATGGAATACCGACTGTATATCATCCATGTCTTTTCCTCCTTGTTTTTGTCCGATTCGTTTCTATTGTACACGCATCCCGCGCGGGCCGCAACTGTTTTTCCCATAATCCCCGCCGCAGGCGAAAGGAGCATGCAAAGTATGGAATCTCTTTCCCGCACAGGACGCGGACTGAACGCCAATCAACTCAAACTCATTGCCGTCGCCGCGATGGTCGTGGACCACTGCACCGCCTTTCTGTTTCCCCTGGTTCCGGGGGCGTGGCTGCTGCGCCTGATCGGAAGGCTGACCGCGCCCATCATGTGCTTTTTTATCGCGGAGGGCTTCGCTCACACGTCCAACCTCCGCCATTACCTGGGACGGCTCCTTGCGGCGGCCGTTGTCTCCCATGTCCCGTTTGTCCTGTGTCATGGAGGTATGTCCTCCTTTTGGAATACCTCCAGCGTGATGTGGACGCTCTTTCTCGGATTGACCGCGCTGGCCTTCTCCGCCAATCCACGGTATCCGGTCTGGCTGAAATGTATCGTAGTGCTGGCCTGCTGTGCTCTCGCCTGGCGATCGGATTGGAGCTGGTACGCGATTTTGTGGATTCTGGGGTTCGGCTTGTTTCGCCAGGATCGCAAGCGCGCTTTCGCCGTTTTTGCGGCGGTCGGCGTCTGCTATGTGGTGAAAGGGTTGTCGGTGCTCAGCCTGTTCACCATCAGCTATTTCGGGGTTTTTCTCGCCATTCCTCTGCTGCTTCTGTATAACGGGACGCATGGCACGCGGAACCGGGTCCTGCAATATGGGTTTTACTGGTTCTACCCCGCACATCTGCTGGCAATCTGGGGGATTTCGCTTCTTCTTCAAACTCCATAACAAACATATGACAAGACAAACGGGATCGCCGCGCTCTGAAAAAGCCAAGCGATCCCGTTTTATCTTCTTTAATCCAAATGAAACACCGGCTGCAAATCCACGCTGACCGGGCTGTTGTCGGGATTGGTCTCCATGATATCCGCCATGTAGTCCCACCATTTCCGGCAAATGGCCGTTTGCGCGGACGCGTTCCACTTTTCCTCATCCTCGATCTCCAGATAGCCGAACAGCGTCAGCGTCTCCTGGTCCAGAAAAATGCTGTAATTGCGTCCTCCATACTCGTGGATCATGTCCCGCATTTCGGGCCAAAGCTGGTTGTGACGCTTCTCGTATTCCTTTTCAAAGCCGGGGTACAGCTTCATTTTAAATCCTTTGCGAATCATAAACGGCTCCTTCCTTTGCTTCTCAGCGAAG
>OERR01000147.1_pt1 | contig 18322 bp, 16 predicted proteins | sample 1540051 | NCBI WGS metagenome assembly OERR01 (sample SAMEA3891884, study PRJEB23780) | metagenome | biome: terrestrial biome; feature: animal house; material: Caecal content | place: Italy | collected 2015-05-05 | reverse complement strand
ACCTTCTTATCCGAAATGGACTGATGGCTGGTCAGCGCGAACTCGAAATCGCTCGGATCCATCAGCTCGTAAATGCACTTTTGCAGCGCTTCGGCGCGGGAAATGCGGAACACCTTTTCCGCCGCGCGGTTGAACTCCACAATGTTCAGTTCCTCGTCGACCATGATGGTGATATTCGGCGTTTCCGTCAGCAGGCAGTTGGCGAAGGACTCGGCGCGCTCCTTCATATACGGCACGCACATTTCCAGCTCCGCTTTCCCCTGGAACACGGCGATCGCCTTTTCCCGGCAGGTCGGGTAGCCGCAGGAGCCGCAGTTGAGCTCATCCTCCGGCCCATGCTTGCCGATCTTGGCCAGGATGGCGCGGATGGTATCCTCGTCCGGGATCTCCTCCTTCGGGGAGCGATCCAGGAACTGCTTGTGCATGGAAATGGTATCGCGCAGAACGGGATACTCGTCGCAGTCCTCCAGCGCGTAGTTGCGCACACGGACGCTGCTGGAGAAGCGCTCGTGATTCTTCACGCCGGACGCGGGGCCGTTGACGCAGCCGTCGCGGCAGGCGTTGACTTCGATCACGCACTGATCCAGCCAGCCCTCCTCGAGAGCCTTGCACAGATCCTTGCTCTCCGTCGTGCCGGAGACGCTGAGGAAGCGCCAGTCTCCCACGTCGCCAAGCTGGCGCAGGGAAGCCAGAATTCCCTCGTTGACGGGATACATGCGCAGAATTTTGGAGCTGCCGTTCAGGAAGGAGGCCGGCTCCGCCGTCTCCATGGAAACGCCCGCGTCATGCAGCATTTCCATCAGATCCTCAAAGGTCAGAACGGCGTCGACTTCGTTGTTGTGGCGGACGTCCTCCGCTTCGTCAATTTTCGCGATGCAAGGCCCGCAGAATACCACGCGGGCATCCGGGAAACGCTGTTTGAGCAGCCGGGCATGCGCAATCATCGGGGAAACCACGGGCGCGAGCTGGTCCACCAAACCGGGATGATACAGCTCCACCAGACGGTTAAAGGACGGGCAGCAGGTGGTGATGATATTTTTCATCTTGTTTTCCTGCATGAGCCGGTGATATTCCGCGGTAACATAGGCGGCTCCCTCGCTCGTTTCGCTCACGCCGGTGAAGCCGAGCGCTTTGACGGCTCCCACGAATTTCTTCGGATCCTCCACATGGAAGCAGCCATAATACGAGGGCGCAATCGACAGAATCACCTTGGCGCCGGAGCGCAGAAGCTCCTCCACCGCGTTTCTGTGGCTGATCAGAGTCTTGGCGTTCTGCGGGCAGCGTTCCAGACAGGTACCGCACAGAATACAGCTTTTATCAATAATGGTCGCCTGTCCGTCCGCCACCCGAATGGATTTGACGGGACAGACCTTGACGCACCGGTAACAGTTTTTGCAATTTGCCTTTTTCAAGCCGATAATACTCATGTGAAAACTCCTTCTCCATCCATAATGATGACCCAAACGCTTACTTTCCCAGCCGTTTCATGATTTCCGTCTTGAAGAATTCCTCCGTCCCCAACGGAGTAACATTGAATCGCTCGCCATCAATGCAGACACAGACGCCGTTGTTCATGCACTCCCCCATGCAGAACGAGCCCTTCAGCTCCACTTCGCTCTCCAACCGGTTGAGCGCGATCAGGCGCTGCAAAATGGAGATGACGTCTCTGGAGCCCTTCAAATGGCAGGAGCTGCCGATACAAATGGTGACCTCCATCATAGGTGCTGTTTCCTCCTTTTCCCTTTTCAATCAACTTTTCTTACATGAGACAAATTTGAGACATTTTTGTTAAAGTTTTAACGTAATAATTATAACAGATTTCACAATCAAATGCAAGAAAATCTGGGATCCTTTTTGTTATTCCAGACAATCCCAAAACGAACAAAGCGCGCCGGGAAACACAATCCCCGGCGCGCTTTGTTCAACGCTCCATTTTTTCGACCGTTTTGATAATCTCTTCAATTTTCTCCGCCCGCTCCGCTTCGTCCGCGTGGGCAAACGCTTCCGTGACACAGCCCTCCATATGGGCCCGCAGGACCTCTCGCTGCGCGCGGCGAAGCACCGCTTCCGACGCCATAATCTGGTTGAGGATATCAATGCAGTATTTGTCCTCCTCCACCATTTTCAGGATGCCGTCGATCTGGCCCCGGGCCGTTTTCAGCAGGCGGGACACCTTCGCCTTATCCGCTCTCATGGCGTGCTCCCGATCAGCGGATTCCCTTAACTTCGTATCCCGCCTCGGTGACCGCTTGCGTCAGAACGCTGTCGTCCACATCCTTCGTGAGCGTCACCGTGGCGCACTTGTTCTCCAAATCCGCCTTGGCCTCCTGCACACCGTCGATCGCGTTCAGCGCCTTCTCCACATGCGCGACACAGTGGCCGCACATCATGCCTTCAATTTCGATTGTCTTTGTCATGGTTTCCTCTCCTTCTTTCTCTTTGGTTGATTCTTTATGGGAAACTGTGTCCGTCCCCTGCTCCTCCCCCGGAATGCGAAGCTCCGTTTCCACGGGCGGGAGAGCGGCGTTCCCATGCAGCTTCCTTTTGAAGAAACGAAGCCGCAGGGCATTGGAGACGACACAGACGGAGCTCAGGCTCATAGCCGCCGCGCCAAGCATGGGATTCAGCTTCCAGCCCCAGAGCGTGAAGAACACACCGGCGGCCACGGGAATCCCGATGCTGTTATAGAAAAAGGCCCAAAACAGGTTTTCCTTGATGTTCCGGATCACCGCGCGGCCCAGCTGGATGGCGGAAACAGCGTCCATCAGATCGCTGCGCATCAGCACCACACTGGCCGACTCAATCGCCACATCCGTTCCGGCACCGATGGCAATTCCCACATCCGCGCGGGCCAGCGCGGGCGCGTCGTTCACGCCGTCTCCGACCATCGCCACGCGTCTGCCCTGCTCCTGAAGCCGGCGGACCTCCTGCTCCTTATCCTGCGGATAGACCTCCGCGACAACATGCGGGATAGAAAGCTCCTTTCCGATCGCGGCCGCGGTACGCCGGTTGTCTCCCGTCAGCATGACTACATCGATCCCGAGCGCCCGCAGCTCCTCTACAGCCTGACGGCTTGTTGGCTTTACCAGATCCGCCACGGAGATGAGTCCCAGCAGCTTCCCCTCCCGGGCAAAATAGAGCGGAGTCCGCCCCAGCGCCGCCTGCTCCTCCTCCTGACGGGCAAGGGGACCGGGATCGATGCCGTTTTCCTCCAGCATCCGGCGGTTGCCCGCCAGAACACGCTTGCCGTCCACCAGAGCCGACACGCCGCGCCCTTCCTCTGTGCGGAATGCGTCGGCGTTCAGCAGCTCCACTCCCTTTGCCCGTTCCCGGATGGCCAGGGAAAGCGGATGGTCGGAGCGCTGCTCCACGGAAGCGGCCCACAGCAGCAGCTCCTCCTCCGTCACTCCCTGTGCGGGGAGAATTTCCGCTGTCTCAGGGCGGCCCTGCGTGACTGTGCCTGTCTTGTCCAGCACCACGGTATCCACGGAATGGATGGTTTCCAGGCTTTCCGCCGTTTTGAACAGGATTCCGTTCTCCGCTCCCTTGCCCGTTCCCACCATAATGGCGGTCGGCGTGGCAAGACCCAGCGCGCACGGACAGGAAATCACCAGCACGGAAATGCCAATCGACAGCGCAAAGGTCAGAGACTGCCCGGCCAGCAGCCACGCCACCGTCGCCACCACGGCGATCGCCATCACAGCGGGGACAAAAACGGCGCTCACCTTATCCGCGATCCGCGCAATCGGCGCTTTTGTCGCGTTGGCGTCCTCCACCAGCCGGATGATCTGTGCCAAAGCGGTATCGGAACCGACGCGCGCGGCCTCCATCTTCATCCATCCGGATTTGCTGATCGTTCCGCCCGTCAGACTGTCTCCCACCGTTTTCTCCACCGGCATACTCTCGCCGGTAAAGGCCGATTCATCCACAGCGGCGGAGCCTTCCAAAAGCTTCCCGTCCACCGGGACGGAAGCCCCCGCCTTGACAATCAGTACATCTCCGGGCTTCACCTGCTCCAGAGGGATTTCCACTTCCTCCCCCTCCCGCAGAAGCAGGGCCGTTTTCGGGGCAAGGTTCATCAGACGGGAAACCGCGTCCGAGGTCCGGCCCTTGGATCTCGCTTCCAGAAATTTACCGACGGTGATCAGCGTCAGGATGGTTCCGGCGGACTCAAAGTACAAATCCATGGAGTACTGGTCCACCAGCCCCCAGTCGCCGTGCCCAAGACCCCATCCAATGCAGTAAATCGCATAAATTCCATACACCAGAGCCGCCCCGGATCCGATTGCAATCAGGGTATCCATGGTTGGCGCTCCCTTGAACAGGCTTTTGAATCCATTCTGATAAAATTTCCGGTTGACAAACAGGATGGGAAGGACCAGCAGGAATTGCGTAAACGCGAAGGCCAGCGCGTTCTCTGTTCCGTGCAAAAAGGACGGCAGAGGAAGCCCCATCATGTGGCCCATGGAAACATACATCAGCGGGATCAGGAATGCAATCGACACCTTGAGCCGAAAGCGGGTGGATTTTGCCTCCTTCTCCCCCTCATTCGGAATGGCGCTCTGTGCCGTCTCGGTCTTTCCATGGACAGACGCGCCATATCCCGCGTCCTCCACCGCCTGAATAATCGCGCCGGAGGTCAGCTTGGACGCGTCGTAATCCACCGTCATACTGTTTTGCAGCAGATTCACCGATACACCGTCCACACCGCAGCTGCGCACAGCCTTTTCCACATGGGCGCTGCATGCGCTGCAAGTCATCCCCGTTACATCAAAACGCTGTTTCACCTGGATTCTCCTTTCCCGGTTCTGCGTAAAGTTTTCTATACACCCCTACGGGGTATGGGTGTATTATATCACCGTTCCATTTCTCTGTCAAGGAATCCGGGAAAACAAAAAAATTCGGGACCCTTTGAGCGGTAAACGCTCCAAAAGGTCCCGGATTTCGTTATGCCAGATCCAGATACAGTCCCGCCAGCTGCAAAGTGGCGCGCAATGCATCCAGATGCGTGCGCTCCATGCCATGCGATGCGTGCACACCCGGTCCAATCAGGGCGGCGCGTGCATCCATACCTGCTCTCCATGCGGCAGACACATCCGAACCGTAGTGCGGGTAGACGTCCACCGCGTAGTCCACTCCGCTGTCACCGGCCAATTTCACCAACCGGCTGACCATGTTGTAATCATAAGGACCGTTGCTGTCCTTGGCGCAGATGGACACCTGATATTCGGTGCAGGACAGATCCTCTCCGATGCAGCCCATATCCACCGCCAACAGTTCGTCCACCGGCGGCAAAGTGGCCCCGCCGTGTCCCACCTCTTCATGAACCGTAAAGGTGATCCAGGTGTTGTACCGCGGCCGTTCACCAGTATGGTGCATCCACCAAAGCAGCGTCAGCAGGCAGGCGGCGCTGGCTTTGTCATCGAGGAAACGGGATTTGACGAACCCGCTCTCCGTGATGACCGTCTTGGGATCGTAACACACATAATCGCCGGGGGCAATCCCCAGCGCCTGCACCTCTTCCTTGCTGCGCACCTTCTCGTCGATCCGCACCGCCATGTTCTTCTCGTCCCGGGCGCGGGTACCGGCGTCGTCCTGTACATGCACCGACGGCGACAAGGAAAGCACCGTGCCGGTGAACACATTCCCCTCACGGGTATAGATGCGGCAGTATTCCCCATCCAACGTGGGCATCAGAGGACCGCCCACCCGAGTGACCATCAGCATGCCGCTATCGGTGATCGAGCGTACCATCAGCCCCAGCGTGTCGATATGGGCACACAGCCCCACACGGCGGCTCGCATCCCGGCCGGGCACTGTTACCACCAGACTGCCCTTATTGGTGCGGCTGGTCTCAAACCCCAAATCCCGCGCCATTCCTTCGGCCAGCTCAACCGCCCGGTCGGTAAATCCCGTGGGACTGTCCTGTGTCAGCAGCTTTTGCAGCGTATCCCGCAGGAATGCTTCCTGTTCCAGGATCATTGCGTCCTTCATCCTTGATCATCCTCCCTTGAAAATGCAGCATCCAACTTCCTCTGCTATATTCAGGAAAGCGGTTGTTTGACCACCGTCACGCTTTCCCTCGCCACATAACCGGAGGTACCGTCAGAAAGCAGCACCTCCAGGTAATCTCCGCGCAATCGTTTGACCGCCAGCTTTTCTCCCTTCGGAAGAGTGGACAGAACACATTCCTCCGCCGCCTTTCCGGAACCGCCTGCCAGAGGAAGCACCCGTGTGTCAAAGATCTCCTCCTCATACACAGGAGTATCCTTTTCCAGCGTCGCCACAGCATATTCGTTTTGCGGGGCCGAGAGCTTTCTCAGTTCTGAAATCTTGACAAATCCGGCCTTTTCCCCATCGCTGACCGGAACGTATTCCCAATTCTGCCGCTGCGCCGCCTTCATGGAATAGAGCAGATAGACCACGTCCCCTTTGGAAAAGCCCTCCTCCGCGTAGCCTTCCGGAAGAAGCATCGGAAAAGTGTTTTCCAGCAGAAAAGACGGATAATAAATATCGGCATCCCTTTTCAGTTCATACTCCTCCACGGGCTGGGCGACCGTCAGGTTGGCCGTCATGTAATCCGAATAGCTCTTTGTGCAGACAGACAAGCCGTGAAGATACAAAGCAGCCGGAAGAAGCAAAGGCAGAATCAGCACCACCACACGCAGGGGTCGGAGACGAATCAGAAAGGCGATTGCGGTCAGAGCCACAGAGGCGATCGTCAGCACCGCCAGCACCGTAAACAGGCGCGCGGCCAGACTGCTCCCAAACCACGCCATCCACCGGTGGCACTGATCCAGATTCAGAAGCTCCGCATAGAGAAACGATCCGGGAAGGAGCCCGAGAAGCAGGGCAGCCTCCGAGAAAGCAAACAGGACGTTCCCCGTTTTCCATCGGAAAGCGCGGAACACCCAATGTATGATGGTAAGTACAAGGCCTGCCCCCGCTCCTGCGATAATCCAGGGAGGAACAGTTTCCAGGCCGTCGATCGAACCATTCAGAAACCCTGCCCCAAAAACAAGCGGGACGGCAATCAGTTCGGCCGCAATGAAGAACAGCATCTTGTTCAGATTCCTCTTTTCCTGTGGCTGTCTGCCGTCTTTGCTGCGGTGAAAAACCGCGAAATCAGTCGTTTTACCGCTCCATCATACCACAGCTTCCGTTTTTATGCAACCATTCCAGAGCAAAAATCGAACACTCTTTCGATTTTTACCGGTTTTGGGAAAGGAGTTTCGTTCAGACACGCCTGCGCACCCATTTGCCGAACAGCGTTTTTTTGTATTTTTTCAGCTCCTCCTGCGCATCGGAAAGATTGGCCTGCCGGAAAAAGTCCACGCCGCGGGCAATGTCCTCCGGCAGTCCCAGCCCCTCACAGTAAAGCTTGCCAAGCACATACAGACTTTGCTTGTTATCCGTCTGAGAGTCCCAGGCAAGAGAATAGGCTTTTTCATAATTCGGGCCGGTTCCCCAGCCTTCCAGATAGCAGCGGGCCAAATGACTCTGCGCATATTTGCTCTCATTCACTTCCAAGGACTTGGCAAAATATCCATCCTACACGACAACCGCCTTCATGTAACGGCTTATGACACAAAACAAAAATCCGGAATCTTTTGAGAGCATGGCAGCTCAAAAGATCCCGGACTGTGCAGACAGTATTTGCGCAAGACAGGCCCGGCCAAATGCTCAGGCTTCCTTCTCCTCCACCTGCGGCTCCTGCACACGGCAGATCACCAGCATGGCGATGACAAACAGCACCAGAGTGAACGCAAAGGGCAGGCGGCGATCCACACTGGAAAGCCATCCGGCCAGATAGCCGAAGGGCGAGGAGAGCGCGATAGTAGAAGCCATAATCAGAGCGTTCAGACGCGCCCGTTCCTGCGGATTGATATTGAGCTGGAGCAGCGCGTCCTTGCGAGGATTCACCAGCGCGGCTGCCACAGCGGAAACAAAGACATAGAGGAACACAAAGCCCACATTGTTCGCGGGAGTGAAAATCAGCAGCAGAGCCGCTACACCGTACAGCGCTAACCCAATCCACAGCGGGACGCGGAATTTAGCCACGCTGATGCGATGCTGGATCCCCACCATGAAAATCAGCATCACGGCGGCATTCAGAATCGGAAACACGGCCAGAAGATTTTCAGAAAGTCCCAGCCGCTGCGTCACATACAGGCTGAAGAAATTGGTGTTTACGATATTGACGATGTACAGGATCACCGAGACGGCTACCGCCTTCAGCACCCCTCTGTTCCGCAAAAGGCCGGGAATCAGATGGCGGTATTCCCCCAACATCTGAAACACGGACACATTCCGCGTCTCTGCCATGCGGATCTTTCCCTGCTTGGTTTCATGGCAGAATTTGAAGGTGATGATCGTTTTCGCTACCATGGTCAATGCAAAAACGAAATACAACACCCGCACAACCGGCACCACCGAATAGGAGTTGACAAACAAACCGGAAAGCGGCGCGAAAAAGATAGCCACCAGCCCGCCGATATTCACCCAGGTGTAAAGTCCCACCAGATCCTTGGGACGGGCGTCCTCTATGAGCAGACAATACCAGGCTGTCTGGTTGATCTGCTCGAAGCAATTGAGAACGGCAGCAGCCAAAAATAACCAAAAGTTATGGGAAACAGACCACACCAAACAGGCCATCGCCCATCCGAAAAAGTCGCCCATCATCGTGGTGAATTTTCGCCCCAGCTTATCGGCCAGAATACCGCCGAAAAAGGAGAAAAAGACCTGCACCACCATGGTGACGGAAAGAATCAGGCCGATCTGCACATCCGTAACGCCCTGCGTATACATATAAAGAGTGGCAAACGGTGTGATCAGATTATAAGGAATTCCCCAAAGCGGTTCAATCAGAACCAGCGTGCGCGGGTTTCCCCCATTGTTGGCCAAAACCTGGACAAGCGGATGCTCTTTCAGACCTCTTATTTTTGCTTTCAGATTCATAAAACAACCCTGCTTCTTTTCAATTTCCCGCCTATTCTACCACACTTCCACGCAAACGGGAAGGGGCTTTTTGCAGGATTTTTCCCCTTATTTCTATTTTCAGTGACAATGTTCGCAACTCATGCTATAATGAGGCAAAACAATCACAAAATCCGGCTGATACAGGCCGCCGCAAAAACGGAATGAGAACGAGGGGAAAGCTATGGAGCTTTTAAAGCAGAGAATTTTACAGGATGGACACGCAACGGAAAACGATGTGCTGAAGGTGGACAGCTTTCTCAACCACCAGATGGACATTCCTCTTTTGAACGAAATCGGCAAAGAATTCCGCCGTCGCTTTGACGGGGAGCCGATTACAAAAATTCTAACCATCGAGGCGTCCGGTATCGGGATTGCCGCTATCGCGGCCCAGCATTTCGGCAATGTGCCGGTGGTTTTCGCCAAGAAAACCAAATCCCGAAATCTGGACGGCGCTCTGTACACAGCCCGGGTCAAATCCTTCACCAAAGGAATTGACTATGACATTCAGGTTTCCCGAAAATTCATCGGGCCGCAGGATTGTGTGCTGGTACTGGATGATTTTCTTGCAAAGGGAGAAGCGCTCAAAGGGCTGACAAAGATCGTCCGTGAGTCCGGCGCAAAGCTGGCAGGCTGCGGCATTGTAATCGAAAAAGGCTTCCAGGAAGGCGGAAAGCTTCTGCGGGAACAGGGAATTCGGGTGGAATCTCTGGCCATTATTTCCTCCATTTCTGGTGGAACGATCACTTTTGCGGAATAACTCCGCATGCAAAAGCAGGAAACGGAAAGCTCTCCACCGAAACAGAGTATCACGGCAAAAGCAGGTCAACCGTTACATCTTCAAACGGTTTCTCGTAAAACAGGATCTGCCACTCTACCTGTTCAACAGGCTCAAAGTGCAGCGAAGAACAAACCGCATGGAGCTTTCCCTGCCTGTTCGGACCATAAAGGACAGCCGTAGGGCCGTCCGCACCACCAATCATCCCCATAACCATCGCAAAGGAAGAGGCGACCGGCTGACCGGGCAAAGACTTTTGTCTGGGCCGGTCGCCTTCGTCGCAATCGGCAAGATTCAGAAGGCTATCCGGCAGTTCCGGTGCAACGGTATAGCTCATGGCTACATAATGGCTGGGGCGTTCCAAGTCCGGGTCTGGCATACAGCTCCAATCCATGGTCTGCGCTTCGTATTCCTGCACGGTCAAGCAGTATTCCTGGTCATGATAAGAAAAAGATACCGTGTCTCCCGGACCTCCGACCTGAAAACGGACACCGGGAACGGGAACCGCATTCTGGATCATGGTTACGGAAAAGCGGCGGATCTCCGGCTTCCGTTTGGTTGCCCATGGGTAACAGGCACGGTAAAACACCCATCCAAAACTGGAATCCAGGCCATAGTGTTCCATCCACTGAGCCGCTTTCTCCATCGCGGACTCCCGTTTCAGGCAGGGATTATAGGAGGTTCCGTATCCGTGGGTGGAATCCAGATCTTTCCCATTCACATGCAGAACCGCGCGAAAATCCAGATGCAGGGGATTGTCCAAATCCAGCTGCATCTGCTGTTCCCGGGAAAACTGCCGTTCCTCTCCATCTTCCGTGATCAGATTTTGTATGAAGGCCTGAATATCCGATGGCTCAACCCGCATGCAGAAATCCACTACCATCCCTTTACCGCACAGATAAACGGAGGGAATCAGCCAGTGATATCCGGCCCAGTCAAATTCCCGGCGGAGAGCCAGTTCCTTTCCGGCCCTCTCCCCTCTGCCGTCTCTCCTGAACTCGCTCTCAAAGGTAACCTTCCACTTCGGGATTTTCTGCGGTGCGTCCGGATTCATGTTCGGATCATAGAAATCCTCCGTATATTGGATTTTACTGAAATCAAACGAGGTTTGCAGTTCGTGGAGATACTGCCAGGGATCTTCCATGGGAGAAATGCCGGTTTGCTCCGCAATCTTTGCCAGCACCGCTTTTTGCTCCTCTGTAGGCAGATGATCGGCAAGAAATGCCGCGAATTGTTCCTCGTTCCATTGCCACGCCTGCTCCAGAGCGGCGCTGTCTCCGCAGGCCAGAAGCAGCCGCAGAAAATCAGAAAAATTCTGTGCCAGAGGGTGCACATAGTGCGGCGCCGTATTCATGGGACTGACGGCAAATACCATCTCGCCAAATCCCCGAATCAAGCAGTAATGGATTCCATCCATTCCCGCCCAGCCAAAAATTCTGGCGCCTTTTGGTGTGCAGAAATAGGGGTATTCCTCATCCCTCTTTTCGATTCCCAGCGGTGCAAGGTCGATGCCCTGCTTTAAAAAATTTTGGTAGGTCAATTTCATGGATAGTTCCTCCAGCTATCACAGTAATCTTATACTGTCAAATCCCATCCAGCTGCGTTCCATCATACTCCGGCCAGAAGCCATTGACCGTTCTCTTTTTCTTGGGATCTTCCGTCAACAAAAACAGGAAAACGCCCTGCGAACCCTGCCGCTTGGACAGGCTGACGCAAGGCGTTAAAAGGCCGCAGCGGTGGGCATTTCGCGCAAGACGGCTCCGCCGTCCCAGCTGTATGCCTTTTGCACATGGAACGGCCCGCGTCCGGACACTCTGCGGCTATTATATCATAACCAAATTTCAATTGGATGCTTTTCTGTAGAATTCAAGTGGAAGTTTACATTTTATTCACGAAACACATTTGCACATTGGTACGGGTGTGAGACTCGAAGCCACACGGCTGCCCACTCAAACCTAAATATGTGGGCAGCCGCTCCGGAGATTCTACCGCTGGACAGATCCCCCCGCGGACGAGACAGCGCCGCTTTCAAGGATTCCTGCCATTACTGTCACCGTATAATAGCCCCATTTCCTGGCCTGACCTGGCCTTGTCCGGATAGGAGAATTTTATCAGGCGTTCTCACCGAAAAACTGCTTCAGGTCATCTTCCACCGTGCCGATACCGGCAATGGCAAAGTTCTCAACGAGAACCTTTGCCACATGAGGGCTGAGGAAAGCAGGCAGAGTAGGACCGAGATGGATATTTTTGACGCCCAGATATAACAGAGCCAGCAATACGATAACAGCCTTCTGCTCATACCAGGCGATGTTGTAGACGATGGGCAGATCGTTGATGTCATCCAGACCAAAAATTTCTTTCAGCTTCAGCGCGATAACCGCCAAAGAATAGGAGTCGTTGCACTGGCCTGCGTCCAGCACCCGGGGAATGCCGCCAATGTCCCCCAGAGGCAGTTTGTTGTACTTGTACTTGGCACATCCGGCGGTGAGAATAACCGCGTCCTTGGGCAGAGCCTTGGCAAATTCGGTGTAGTAGTCGCGGCTCTTGGCCCGGCCGTCACAGCCGCCCATCACCACAAATTTCTTGATTGCGCCGGACTTTACAGCCTCCACCACTTTATCGGCCAGCGCAAACACCTGGGCGTGGGCAAAGCCGCCGATGATTTCTCCGGTCTCGATTTCGGTGGGAGGAGCGCACTTCTTGGCATGCGCAATGAGGGCGGAGAAATCCTTTTTCTCTCCAATCTCACCGGGAATGTGCTTACAGCCGGGATAGCCTGCGGCGCCGGTGGTGTACAGACGGTCCTTGTAGCTGTCCTTGGGGGGCACGATGCAGTTGGTGGTCATGAGGATGGGACCGTTGAAGGACTCAAACTCCTCCTTCTGCTTCCACCAGGCATTGCCGTAGTTGCCCACAAAATTGGGATACTTCTTGAAGGCGGGATAGTAATGGGCGGGAAGCATCTCGGAGTGGGTGTACACATCCACTCCGGTACCCTGGGTCTGCTCCAGCAGCATCTCCAGATCCCGCAGATCATGACCGGAAACCAGAATACCAGGATTCTTGCCCACGCCAATGTTCACCTTGGTGATCTCAGGATTGCCGTAAGCAGTTGTGTTGGCTTTGTCCAGCAGCGCCATGCCGGAAACACCATATTTTCCCGTCTCCAGGGTCAGGGCAATCAAAGCATCCACATCGAGAGTATCGTCCAAAGTAGCAGCCAGGGCGCGCTGCAGGAAGGCGTCCACTTCCTCATCGTCCTGAAGCAGCACGTTTGCATGTTTGGAGTAGGCGGACAGCCCTTTCAGACCGTAGGTGATCAACTCACGGAGAGAGCGAATATCCTCATTTTCGGTGGATAATACGCCCACCGTTTTGGCCTTCTCCTCCCAGTCTCCAAAACCGTCCCATAAAGCAGCCTCAGGCAGGTTTGCGGTGCTGTTCAGCTGAGAGAGCAGCTCTTTCTTGGTGTCCAGCGTGGCGCGGACGCGAGCCTCAATGCTCTCTTTGTCAAAATTCGCGTTGGTAATGGTGGTAAACAGATTGAGCGTGATCAAATGATTGATCGCAGCGGCAACGGGCTTGCCCTCCTTGCGCAGGGCGGTGGTGACAGCGGAGATTCCCTTGCTCACATACACCAACAGATCCTGCATGGCAGCTACATCCGGCTTCTTGCCGCACACTCCCACCATGGTGCAGCCCTTGCACCCGGCGGTCTCCTGACACTGATAACAAAACATTTTATTTTCCATGGTTATACTCCTTCGTGGTGTTTTCTGCTCCTTGTTCCGCTTCTTAAAATACAACAACCAGCAGCATCTTAAATGCCTCTTCCCCATACACTGCGTGAGGATGCCCGGCGGGCATGACGATGGACTCACCTTCATGCAAAAGATAATCCACACCGTCGATGGTGATTTTACCCACGCCGTCCAGACAGGTAACAAACGCATCGCCGCCGGATTCATGGGTGCTGATCTCCTCGCCTTTGGCAAAGGAGAACAGGGTAATGCTCAGAGCAGCGTTCTGGGCCAGCGTCTTGCTGACCACCTGACCTTCCTGATAGGCGATTTGATCCTTCAAAACCAAAACCTCTGCCTGGCTGATGTTTTTCATCTTCACATTCATGGTGATATCTCCTTCTCTAATATTCAGTTTCATACACTTTCCTGAGATTTATTCACCGCAAACAGAGTCTCACACAATTTTGCCCTCATTAAAACCGGCGTGCTTGACCTTATGCTTGCATTTTACTATAATCAGAAAAAAGCAGTTGTGGGAAATCCAACACGGGAGGCATTTATGGAAAAATATTTTTCGATCCTGTCTCAATGCCCTCTGTTCCATGAAATTGGGCAGGAAGACCTCAAAGCAATGATGGCATGCCTTGGCGCGAAATTGATAGCGATTTCCAAAGGCAACCCCGTCTTTTTGGAGGGGGAACCTGCACAGCTGGTCGGTGTTGTTCTCTCCGGCGGTGTGCAGGTGGTTCAGGATGACTACTATGGAAACCGAAGTGTGTTGTCTATGTTACAGCCTGGAGAATCCTTTGGAGAGGCCTTTTCCTGCGCTGGTTTGGAAAGCATGCCTGTCAGTGTGTTTGCAGTCAAGGACAGCGAGGTGCTTCTCCTGAACTGCCGGAGAATCCTGACGATGTGCTCCCACACCTGCCACTTTCACAGTCTGTTGATTCAAAACATCTTGAAGGGACTGGCACAAAAGAACCTGGCATTCACACAAAAGGTGCGGTATATGTCTCAAAAAACCACAAAAGAAAAGCTGCTGGCCTATCTTTTGGATCAGGCGAAGCAGCAAGGAAGCGCAGAGTTTGTCATTCCCTGTGAACGACAAGCCTTAGCGGATTATTTGGGAGTGGAGCGTACCGCCATGTCGGCAGAAATCAGCAAACTAAAGAAAGCAGGACTGCTGGATACAAAAGGATCTTGGTTTTGTCTGAAGCAAGTCAATCCGAATGATTAAGATGATTTGTCTTTTTTCTTCTTGGGAAAATCTGACTGACAAATACAAAAATGTGAATTGCCAGAAAGAAAACTACCGCAATCGACATGACTTTATGCAGCGAAAGAACAATAGGAGTTTCTTCAAAAATCAGTCCAAACAGCCCTGTCAGAAACGACGCAAAAATCAATTCCAGAACAACTGCCCTTCGCCCGTCCATCTTTTTCCAGTGCAAGCCAGTATGTACCAGACAGAGCAGAAGAAACAGCAACGATGCTAGTTTGTGAACGTGAATACCGGTAAGGGGCACGAAAAGCGTCAAAACAAAGCTGATCAGCAAAAGGAGATTCCAGACTTTTTTCATTTTACAGATTCCTCCTTGATTGCATAGTTTTTCACCCCAAAGCAGAAGTAAAGAATATGAAACAACCATACTGCGCCAAGGATGGCACAAGGGATGTACAACGCTTTTTGAAACATGATCAGGAAACCAAACACCATAAGGAGGGTAACAACTACCATCACGCGAATTTTTGTTTTCCAAGTCATGCCCTGCCCCTTCACATAGGTTTCCAGATTGTTTTGATATAGTTTTGTGCTCTTAAACCAGCGATCCAGTTTTTCAGAGCTTCTGCCAAAGCAAAAGGCGGCCAGCATCAAAAACGGAAATGCCGGCAACAAAGGCAATACCGCCCCTAAAGCTCCCAGTCCAAGACCTAAAATGCCTAAAGAGAGATACAAAATCTTTTTGCCGCTCATGTTTTATTCATCCTTTCCTTTACGGTTAAGAACATATGGGACACCGCCAGAACAGGATGATAAAGAAGCATCCTGGGGCCGGAAAAGCGCATGATATCCCGGATTTTTTCTCTCATCTCCGGCCGATAGCAATGTACTTTACAGCTTGAACAGAAGGTTTTGCTCTCCATAAACGGACAGTGATCCGAGCGGTCCATGGCATAGGACAAAACTTCCCGGCAATCCGGACATAAATCACCCTGATGATGCTGCTTTTTACAGAAAATCCGAATCATCTGTGCAACCACCCGTTTTTCCTGCTCCCGCTTGGAATCGGTGGATTTCATGGTGGGAACCCTCCTTGCACTTTAAAGTTAGTTTTAACTAATAAGCATTCAACGGCGCGTTGTCCTTGAAGAAATCGTACTGCGGGACCTGCGGGAAGCCATTCAGTATGTGACGCAGTATGAGGACGACTTTGTGCAGCGGGCAGCGGATCAAAGCCTTCGGGAACGGGACAAGGAGCTGGCGCAAAAGAAAGATAGTCTACATGCTTCCCAACAGGTGTCTTGAATTGCTTTCCGGATGGAAAAGCCACTGGTAAAATTCAGAAGCTAGAGAAGGAAATTGATGAAATTGTGATAGAGAACATTACATGTCAAATCTAATTTGATTTACCTTACAACTCATAACTTTTCGTTCCGTTATTTTATCATCAGGGCCGACTTCGCCAAAAAGCAAGGGAGAGTCGGGAATGTGCTTGGCAAAATTTGAACACACTGTTTTTTCACTATAATTTGCATAACAGTACTTGCAGCCATTAAGGCATGTATTATATGCTCCGATGTCAATGCTTTCCATGCAGCCGCACTCAAGACGTTGACTTTTATCTTTCCCTATGTCGAGAGGGCAATCCAACAGTTTGCTCAGCAAACGATTATCTATACATCTTGCATGTTCAATACCGTATTCCTGTAATTCAATACCTTCTGCACAAGTATCAATTAGTAGACCATAGCTATGGGCAATGGCAGCTAACTCTTTCGCAAGACTCTTTTGAGTTTCTTCTGGAAAATCACGTAGAGATAAGCCAGAAACATTTTTTGAGGTATTCCGGTAGAAATCGATAAAGCTGATGGTACACTTTTTTGTATATGGACTCAGTTCTTTTGCGATTCTTTCGAAATACCGAACATGGTATTCTGGAGTATATGTGTCGCTTAGAAAAATAGGGTCATATCTCCAAATAACACGATCAGGTCCAATCATATCCGATAGTTTTTTGAATGCAGGGATAATATGTTTCTGCTTACTGGGAACATGTGTTTCAACATCCTGTGCATACGAATTCAGTGTAAACTGAAAATAATACATATAATCTCGTAAAATATTCAATTGATTGAGCATTGGGATTGGGTTTTTGGTCCAAAATACAATTCCGTCCACAACATCAGGGTTCAAAGCTATCTTGCTTATCTGGTGCGTATTCATGGGGTTTCGAACCAGTACATAGCCATCCATCATTCGATTAAAAAACCAATTGGAATAGTATGTTGGAATGTCTGTTCGCCGACTGGCGCTTATAATCACCAATCACACCTCTTTTCTAAACCAAATATCGGACACTGAGACACTACTGCTCTATCTGTTTCAATATCGAACCCGGACAAAAGCAAAAAGCTACATTTCGCCTTTGTACGACAAAATGCAGCTTACTATTTGGTACGGGTAGTGGGACTCGAACCCACACGGTTGCCCACTGGAACCTAAATCCAGCGCGTCTGCCAATTCCGCCATACCCGCTTATATGAGCGACAGGAGTTTTTCCTATCGCTATTTTGTTTTCCTCTGTTCTTTACTCGGGGAAAGAATACCCGAGGCGGAGCATCTGCTTGATCCGTGTTTATCAAAACAGGCGGCCGACTGTTTTTTCTGCATAATCCCCGACAGCCAAAAGGGCCGGACAACAGGCTGCTCAACGCTGTAACGATCCTCTGTTGGTGGCCTGACTGCGCGGCAAGCAGAATATAATCCCTCACGGAACATTTTGGGAATGTGATTTTGGAAAAAGCGCAGTACCGCAGCTCGTTTTGCGTGTCCAGCCTTTCTCTAATCCCCCTGAAATACACATCTTCCGCTTTTCTTTGGCGATGGTTGTAGAACACAACACTGATTCCCTGTGCAATATAATCCGCAATCTCTTCGGGGAAAACATATTTTACACTTCTGGCAGAGCCTTTTCCAACACTTTTTACCAAAAGGCCGTTGTCAGGATCGAGAAAGACAATGTCGCAAGCTGACAGCACTGAAACCGCACGGCAGTGCCATGCAGGGCGTTCCTCCTTGGAAGGAACCTTGTCGGAAAACCAAACGGCATCCACCAGGCCGGCATCCTGCAGTTTACGGACTGTTCGTTCGGTTATGGGAAGATGAGAGATCGCGGTCAGTTCTTCCGCCAATGGCCGATCACAGGCAAAATATTTATGAGGGATATGATATTTTCCATCATCCTGCTTTTCAAAACTCTGCGGGCAGGTTAAAAACCAGTTCACACCAACCTTGAAACCAGCGGCAGAAAGCGCCTTCAGCAAGGCAAACTTTCCAAAGTCTCCAATATCTCCAGCATACCGATCCTGCATGAGCCTTTCTCCGATTATCTGTCTGCCAATTCCGCCATACCCGCGTATTGGGGCGGCAGGAGGGGCCTGCCGCCTTTGATGTCTCGTCTTTGCTGGAGAAGGATAGATGCAGACAGCACATCCTGCTTGCACTGCTCTGTCACCCTTCTTTTTCGGCACTGTCCGAATACTCGTATCCATCGTATTCCCCGCAGTACGCGCATACGCCCATTCTTGGGGAATTGACCACGGG
>OERR01000146.1_pt1 | contig 18339 bp, 18 predicted proteins | sample 1540051 | NCBI WGS metagenome assembly OERR01 (sample SAMEA3891884, study PRJEB23780) | metagenome | biome: terrestrial biome; feature: animal house; material: Caecal content | place: Italy | collected 2015-05-05 | reverse complement strand
GCTCTGTTCTTTCAATCTTATTTCCCCCTATTTTATTTTTTTCTATCCCAATCCTCTATTTTCCCATTTTGAATTGCCGAAAAAAGCCTTTTTTTAATACCTGGATACTGATGATTTAACTCTTTTAACAAATTCTTCATCTCCTCTCTTTTGGTATGCTGATCTACGGGACATGGATTTTTTATAGGAAGCAAATTTTGCTTTTTTATAAATCCAATCACTTCCTTCTCTGACACATAAATAAGCGGACGAATAACAGCAATATTTCTATCTGGAAAATATGTGTATGGTCCAAATGAATAAAAACGCCCTTCAAAAAACAAAGACAATAACATTGTTTCAATTACATCATCTTTATGATGTCCATATGCAATTTTATTGCATCCCAATTCCTGCGCTGCATTTAATAATGCTCCTCTTCTAAATTTAGCGCAAAGTGCACATGGATTTTTTTCCTTTCTCTCTTCAAAAATAATCGTTCCGATTTTAGTCGATATCTTTGTAAATGGTACTTGAAGCAAATCACAGAGTTTTTGTAAAGAAGTTGTATCATAGTTAGAAAATCCCATATCCACAGTCACTGCATGAATGGAAAATGAATTTGGATAAAACCTACGTAAATGACTCAGTGCATATAATAGGGCGATACTATCCTTTCCACCCGACAATCCAATCATAATTTTGTCATTTTGTTCAATTAAATGATAATCTTTTACTGCTTGGCGAGTATAACTAAGCAGTTTTTGTGATTCCATAATGTACGCTCTCCTTCCCATTCACTTCTTTTATTTCCCTCTGTATCGGAAAACTACTAAATTAATTTTTATTATACCTTTTAACAACATTAGAATCAAGAATCAAATATACAGATTTTACAAACTCTCTAAAATAATAGTAAGATTATTTTTCTTAGTTTTTGTTTTTTTGTATTGTATTTTTTTTACATCTCTGTTAAAATATAATAGTATTTATTAAATAGCTATTCAGTGCTGAGTAAATATCAAATCATATTTTATTTATAGGAGGATTTTCAAAATGAGAAAAACAACTAAAGTTGTTGCTATGATCGCAACTGTTTCATTACTTGCACTTACAGGATGTACTCAAAACCCAGCTCAGACAGGCTCCGATGCTGCTACTACTCCAGCTGCTTCCGACGCTGCTACTACTCCAGCTGCTTCCGACGCTGCTACTACTCCAGCTGCTTCCGATGCTGCTACTACTCCAGCTGCTTCCGATGCTGCTACTCCAGCTGCTTCTGACGCTGCTACTCCAGCTGTTTCTGACGTTGCTGCTCCAGCTGTTTCTGACGTTGCTGCTCCAGCTGGTGGAGCCGATGCTTCTGCACTTGAATAATTAGACTTGAATATTTATCGCTTTTATACATAAATTTACAAAACGGAGCTGTTTTTTATAAAACGGCTCCGTCTTTCTATTTTGCAATTAATTCATCAATCTGGCTAAAGGCTCTATTATATCTGATAAATTTGTAATCGCACGATTTAATTCTTCTATATCCATTTTCTCCACTGCATCTGACAAATTTTTAATCGCTGTATTCAAATTTTCCACATCTACCTGACTTAACTGATCTGTCATCTGTTGTACTTCTTCATTTAATGTAACGATCAATTCATCAATATCTGTAGTCAATTTTTCCATTGATTCTTGATCTAAATTCAATTGGATCTGACTTATTCTATCCATCGTATTCACTGCTTTTGGAACTAGAATAAGGGCCGATATAAGCACAATAACGAATATTCCAACGCAGGAAACTGCCATAACTTGCAGCATACGAAACTGTTTTTTCATCTGTTCTTCCATTTTCCTCACCCTTTCTTATTAGCCAATTCCTCCCAGAATAATCCCTGCGATATATACCATCAATGTAATGCCAACAAACACATATTTTGTAATTGGCTCAAACCATTTTCCAAGTGGTTTGGGATGACCAATCTGAACTTGTTTTCTTGCAAATCCCTTTGGGCAAATCCAAAAGAACATAATTGCTGCCAGTAAAGCTCCCAAAGGAATCATATAAATGGATACTATATCCATCCATGTTCCTACTGTATCTGCACTTTCAATAAAAATTCCTATCAATGCTGCAAGTAACGCTACAATCAACACTGCCATTTTTCTTGATAATTTAAATTGCTCTTGCAGCGCTTCAATTGGAGTTTCAAATAAATTCATCAGAGAAGTAATTGCTGCAAAAATCACTGCAATAAAAAAGATGATGGAAAATAGACTTCCAAACGGCATTTGACGAAATACTTCTGGCAATGTAATAAACATAAGTGGAGGTCCGGCCGAGACATCCAGTCCAAATGCAAATACAGCTGGTATCACAACCATCGCCGCAAGCAATGCCGCACAAGTATCAAAAAAAGCTACATTTCTTGCAGATTTCACTACATCCACATCTTCTTTTAAATAACTTCCGTATACAATTGTACCAGAACCAGCTAGAGAAAGTGAAAAGAATGCCTGTCCTAATGCATAAATCCATGTCTGAATATTTCCCAATTCTTCCCATCTTGGAATAAAAAGATATTTGTATCCTTCTATTGCCCGATCTAATGTAACCACTCGAACAAGCAATATTAAGAAAAATACAAAAAACAATGGCATCATCACTTTATTCATTTTCTCAATCCCACTTGCAATACCAAAGATCATAATTGCAAACGTAATCAGAAGCCCAAACATATGCCATCCAATACTGCCAAAGTTTACTGCAAATTCTCCAAAATAAGCAGCGACATCGGTTGTTTGAAATAAACTTCCCGTTATTGACGCAACCAGATACTTAAATAACCACCCCACTACAACCGAATAACCAACCGCAATACCAAAGGAACTAATAACGGGAATCATTCCAACAAATTTTCCGCCCTTTTTTCCTCTCAATTGTACTGCTTTTGCAAATGCTCCAACTGGACCTGTTTTCATTGCACGCCCAAATGACATTTCTCCTAATACTCCAGAAAAGCCCAGTAATAGTACAAAAATAAAATATGGAATCAAAAATGCAGCTCCGCCGAACTTTCCAGTACGGTAAGGGAACATCCAAATGTTTCCCATTCCTACGGCGGAGCCAATACATGCTACAATAAATCCAAATTGAGTACGAAACTGATCTCTTTTTTTATTTTGTCCCATGACACTTCCTCCTATGTCTTTTTTCCAATGGGTAAAACCCTATCGCTATTATAGCGAAAAAAAACTACAATCACAAGAGTTGTTTCTCATTATCTTCCATAATGTTTTTCGATCTGATTAATAATCTGATACAATCCAATGGCTATTACGCATAAAATAAGAATACTCATAATTACCAAATCCAGCTGAAATACTTGACTTCCATAAATAATCAAATATCCCAGTCCCTCTTTTGCTGCCAAAAACTCCCCAATAATTACTCCAACTAAACAAAGACCAATATTTACTTTCATATTGCTAATAATCATTGGAACACTTCCTGGAAGTAATACATATTTCATAACGCTATATTTATTTCCTCCTAAAATATAAATCAATTTTACAAGATCAGGGTCCATCTCTTTAAAACTCGTATAGAGAGTAAGAATACTTCCAAATATCGCTACAGAAACTGCTGCCACAATAATCGTTTTTATGTCATTGCCAAGCCATACAATTAAAACAGGAGCCAATGCCGATTTTGGCAAACTGTTCAACATAACTAAATACGGTTCCAATATTTGTGCCGCCGATGTACATGTCCAGAGCAGCACAGCACTTGCAATTCCAATCAGCGTTACAATTCCAAAACTGACGAATGTTTCGATCATAGTAATTTTTATATGGAGAAATAAACTTCCATCCAAAGTCATTTGATATATTGTTTCTGCAATTCGACTGGGACTGCTAAAAATAAAATCATTGATCCATCCCGCTCTTACTGCTCCCTCCCAAACACCAACAAACAAAATGAATAAACCAAACTGAGCAAGATGAATTTGCCATCGCCTCTTTTTTTCTTCTAATACATATAACTCATGAGCATTCATTTTCTTGCAGCTCCTTCCATATTGTATTAAAATAAGATGCAAATGGTTTTGCATTTCTCCTTTGAAGAGGAGTTAAATTTTTATCAAAATCCAATGCTACAATATTCCTTATTTTGGCAGGTCTACTGCTTAAAATAATAACCCGATCTCCCACACTAATTGCTTCAGATAAATCATGTGTGACTAAAATGGCTGTTTTATTTTCTTTTTTTAAAATATCATAAATATCGTCACAAACGCCTAATCTCGTTTGGTAATCCAATGCTGAAAATGGTTCATCCAATAAAAGCAATTCTGGTTCCATTGCTAAAGTTCGAATTAGAGCTGCTCTTTGTCTCATTCCCCCAGAAAGTTGAGAAGGACGTGATGCTGCAAATTCTGATAAACCATAGGTTTTTAACATCTTATCTACACGCATCCTTGAATCAGAATCCAATTTATGTTGAAGTTCTAATCCAAGTGTAACGTTACTATAAATAGTTCTCCATTCAAATAAATGATCTTTTTGCAGCATATACCCGATATTCATTGCTGTTTGATCCATTGCCTTCCCTTTTAATAAAATCTCTCCTTCATCTGGTTGAATTAACCCACATATCAAATTTAATAATGTCGATTTTCCACACCCCGACGGTCCCACAATTGAAATAAATTCTCCTTCTTCAATTTGAAGTGATATTTCTTTTAACGCCAATGTCTCGGCTTCCATTGTTTGATAAGAATACGAAACTGATTTTAATTCTAAAAAATGGTTCATCTTCCCATTGCCTCCTATCCAAACATTCTGCTGTATTATATGAACTGCAAATAGAAAACGCAACCATTCTTTCCCGTTTTCCTAATACAAAAAAAGATTATGAATTCGGAATGATTCTAATCAAAACTGAGCTTTTCATCATCCAATTCATAATCTTTTCTCAATCATTATTTTTTATACTGCCTTTTTCGGACGAATAATTTTCGCTGGACATTTTTCTGCACAAATGCCGCATCCAGTACATTTGCTATAATCAATTTTAGCAACATTTCCAACCATACTGATTGCTCCATTTGGACATTGCTTTACACAAAGCGTACATCCAAGGCAGCCTGCATCACAGTTTTCTTTTACCATCTTACCTTTATCTTGTGAATTACAAGTTACATGGTAAGTCGATTTATATGGAACTAACTCAATTAATTGATTTGGACAAACTTGTACACATTTTCCACAAGCCACACATTTTTCTGGATCTACAACTGCAACTCCATCTACAATATGAATGGCATCAAACTGACATTCACTAACACAAGATCCAAATCCCATACATCCATAAGAACAGCGTTTTGCTCCCTTTCCAGGTACAACTGCTGCATCACGGCAATCTTTAATACCCGTATAAACACATTTTTCCTTTGCTACTCCACAAGTACCTGCACATTTCACAAATGCAACCTTTTTTTCTGTTTCCGTCGTCTCCACTCCCAAAATGGCACTAATTTTTTCTGCCACTGGTGCTCCACCAACGGGACAAGCGTTTGGAGCAGCTTCTCCTGCTGCAATTGCCTTCGCTAATGCATCACAACCGGCATATCCACAACCTCCACAGTTGTTGCCTGGAAGTTCTTCACGAACTGCAATTTCTTTTTCATCTACTTCTACTTTAAATTTTTCTGCTGCCATTACCAGAAGAAGTCCGATAATGAGACCAATAACACCGACCACGACGGCAGCTATTGCAACACCTGTTACATCCATATCTTTCTTCCTCCTAAATTAATCCTGAAAATCCGAAGAATGCAATTGCCATTAATGCTGCTGTAAGCAGTACAATCGGCGCACCCTGAAATGGTTTTATAATATTATTATGAGCAATTCGTTCACGGACCCCAGCTAACAATATAATCGAAATTGTAAAACCAAGAGCCGTACCAAACCCATTTACAACACTCGTAACAAAATCGTATTCTTTCTGCACATTGGTTAATGCCACACCCAACACTGCACAGTTCGTTGTAATCAATGGTAAATATACGCCCAACGCCTGGTATAAACCTTGACTATTCTTTTTCAAAAACATCTCTACCAACTGCACTAATGCTGCAATGACTAAAATAAATACAATCGTCTGTAAGAATTCCAGCCCTGTCGGAATAAGAATAAATGAATAAATCAAACTGGCACAGGCAGATGCAATTGTGATAACAAAGATAACCGCAAGCCCCATACTGGCCGCTGTTTTTACTTGCTTGGATACTCCCAAGAATGGACATAAACCAAGAAATTGGCTTAATACAACGTTATTTACAAGGGCAGCTCCAACCAATACTAAGATCAATTCTTTCATGGAAATCCCCCTATTCTTCTACTTTTTTATTTGGCTTCTTAACAGGAGTAACTTTCCTTCCTGTCGATTTTACAGTTGTCTTATTAGAAGCCTTTTTTTCTGGTTTTTTCTGTTCTACTTCTGGTATTTCTTCTAATTGTTCTTGTTCTTCTTTTCTTTGTTCTTCTTTTCTTTCTTCACAGGCAGCAGAACAAGATCCACAATGTCCATCACATCCCTTTTCCACCTTCTTATTTGCTTCTGTATGAATATGCATTGCATTCAAGAACGCAATAATTAAAGATAATACAAGGAATGCACCTGGAGCCAAAATAAAAATAGAAACTGGTTCATAAGCCTCTGGCATAACCGTTACACTAAAAGCAGTTCCTGCTCCAATTAACTCACGGAATAATCCAATACAAGTTAATGCGATTGTAAAACCAATTCCCATACCAATACCATCAAAAGCAGAAAGAATTGGTGGATTTTTAGATGCAAATGCTTCTGCACGACCTAAAATAATACAGTTTACTACGATAAGTGGAATATAAATACCAAGCGCATCATATAAAGTAGTAACATATGCTTGCATTAATAATTGAACTACTGTTACAAGAGACGCTACAATAACAATGTATGCTGGGATTCTGACCTTATCTGGGATAATATTTCTTAAAAGAGAAATAATAAAGTTTGAGAAAATCAATACGACCATTGTGGAAACGCCCATACCTAAGCCGTTAATTGCCGATGTAGTTACTGCAAGAGTGGGACACATACCAAGCATTAAGACAAATGTCGGATTTTCTTTTGCAACGCCATTATAAATACGTTCCATATATTTATTCATATTCCCACCTCCTTATTCTACTGGTGCAACATTAACTGCTGCTGGTGTTGTTGCTGCTGGTTCCGAGGATACTGGCGTTGTTTCTACAACTGGATTCGTCGCCGGTGTCACAGGATTGGATTCTATTACTGGATTGGACATCTCTGGCGTTGATGGATCGGTTCCCATTTCTGGAGCAGAAGATTCTGGAATTCCTGTTGCTGGATCCGATGGAGTAGTACTTATATTTTCAGATGGAACGGTTATGTTTTGTGCCTCTTGAATAAATTTAATTGCCGCATTTACAGCATTCGTAACGGCATTCGATGTAACCGTTGCACCACTTAATGCATTAATCTCGCTGTCACTCTGACTTCCCGTCTTTGTTACAGTAAATTGTTCTACTGCTTTATTTTTAAACTGATCGGTAAATTCTGGTTCCTGTGCTCTCATACCTAGTCCAGCTGTTTCATTAATTGTCATAATCTGAACACTATTCACTGCTAACTGACTATTAAATCCAACCGTTAAAGCAATTTCTCCGCCATATCCATCATTGCTGGATGCATTTACTACATAACCCATTGGATTTCCGGCTGCATCCACACCTACAAGCGCTTCATTTACAACTACATTACCCAGTGTTCCATCGGAGAACATTCCTTCTGCATTTGCAGTTGGAATTGCCTGTGTAAACTCGTCTGATTCCACAAAGTCTACTGCACCTGGACAAACTTGCTGATAAGCTTCTATTTTTGCTTTATATTCATTTTCTGCAATTACCGTTTTGGTTATCTGGTATACACCGCCTAAAATTAATCCTGCAAGCAACGTAATCACAAATAACTTCACTGCATCAATCTGCTTTCCAGACTGCTTTTGGGATCCCTTTTCCTCTTTCTGAGGAATTCCCTTCTTTTTACCATATCCAAATGCAGTTGGCATTGTAACACGTTCAATTAATGGTACTGTAATATTTCCTAAAATAATTGCATAAGATACTCCTTCCGCAGATGGTCCAAACAGACGGAATACGCCTGTCAAAATACCAATTAAAATACCAAATACAATCTTACCGTTTCGAGTAATTGGGCTTGTAACGTAATCGGTAGCCATAAAGAATGCGCCTAACATCAAACCGCCGCCACACAGCTCGGCTGCTAAAAACGGTAAATTCAGCCCCTCTCCACTAAACAACAATACGAAAATGGCAAAGGAACCTATGTAAGAGATTGGAATCCATAATGTAATTACTTTACGAAGTACTAAATAAATTGCTCCAATCAAAATGGCCAATGTAGATACTTCTCCAATTGTACCACCTGTAAAACCAAGAAACATATCTACAACATTTACTGCATTTCCAGCTTTCAATTCAGCCAAAGGTGTTGGCCCTGTTACTCCATCTACAGAAAACGTACTCATCGTTCCAGCAAATGAAATCAATAAAAAACATCTGGCAGCAAGCGCTGGATTCATAAAGTTTTGTCCTAAACCACCAAATAATTGTTTTACAAATAAAATTGCAAAAACACTACCAATAATCGGAATCCACCATGGAACTTCTGGTGAAAGATTCAATGCTAATAATAAACCAGTTACTAATGCACTTCCATCTGTAATCGTTACTTTCTGATGCGTTAATTTTTCAAATAAAAATTCTGTAAGAATTGCTGTAATAACAGAAAGTAAAGTAATAATAACTGCTGGAAGCTTGAACCAGTAAATACCAAAAACAGTCGCAGGGACGAGCGCAATTGCAACATCAAACATAATACTACTTGTCGTATCTCCGCTTCTGCCATGTGGTGATGATGATACATTTAAAAAATCACTCACAACGTTACCTCTTTTCTATGTTTATTACGCTTTTTTACGGCGTTTCTCCATAACTGCTTTTCTAGCTTGTTTAAATGCTTGTGTCAATGGACGTTTTGCCGGACATACATAGGCACAGCATCCACATTCACAACACTCCATACCAAAGTTTGCTTCAAATCCCTCGATGTCATGTCTCTCTGCAAACTCCATTAATTTTTGTGGTACAATATGTCCAGGACATACAGAAACACATCTGCCGCAGCGGATACATGCGCTTGGTTCAAATTCTGCCGCTTCATCATGTGTCATACAAAGTAATGCGGAAGATGTCTTAATCACAGGAATATCTACAGTAGATAATGCCATACCCATCATAGGTCCTCCCGACACAATCTTTTCTGGATTTTCCTTTAAACCTCCTGCTGCTTCTAACAAGTCTAAATAGTTCATACCAATTCTTGCATTAAAGTTATGTGGCTGAACGACGGCATCTCCTGTCACGGTTACAATACGACGAATTAATGGCGTTGATTTGCAAACTGCCATGTAAATCGAAATTACCGTATCAACGTTATCTACAATACAACCTGCATCTGCTGGAAGCATCGTGGAATTAATCTCTCTTCCAGAGACTGCATAAATCAACGTACGTTCTGCACCTTGCGGATATTTTGTCTTGAGAGGATATACTTCAATATTCTCTTCATCTTCTACCATTTCCCCAATTAAGCTAATCGCCTCTGGTTTATTATCTTCGATCGCAATAATACCTTTTGCGTGATCAAATAATTGAAGAATAACCTTCAATCCGCCGATAATCTTTTCTGGTTCTTCCATCATCATGCGGTAGTCAGATGTTAAATAAGGCTCACATTCTGCTCCGTTTACAATAACATAATCAATTTGGTCTTCATTCTTTGGAGTTAATTTCACATGGGTTGGGAATCCAGCTCCCCCTAAACCAACAATACCAGCATCTTTTATAATCTGGCGGATCTCTTCTTTTGACAACTTTGTATAGTCCCTGTCTTTTCCAAATCCATCCACTGCGGTATCTGATTCATCATTTGTGATAATAATAGAATTCACCATTGCACCAGAAGGAACTAATCTTGGTTCAATCGCCTTTACAGTTCCTGAAACAGAACTAACTACATTCGCTGAAATAAATCCGCCCGCTTCTGCTATTATCTGACCCATTTTGACATAGTCGCCTTTTTTTACTAAAGGTTTCGCAGGCGCCCCAATATGCTGGGACAATGGGAAGATCATATCTCCATGCGGTGCAACCGTTTCTACTGGAATGTTTTTTGTCAGTTCCTTTCCGTCATATGGATGAACTCCCCCTTTAAATGTTCGTTTTTTCATAAAACACCAGGTCCTTTTCTTTATTTTTCCGATTTTTCGGATATTCCCCAGAAATCTCCACTGGATCTTTCTTATGGGATGCCACAGTAACGTGGAAAAGGTATTCTCCTGACTGCAATGTCATCGAATACCCTACTATAAATACTACCTTGATTTTATTTATTTGTCAATATTATTATAGCAATATTTCCATCAAATTTATCATTTACTGATTCATTATTGTATAAATTCACGTACTTTCATTTTTTTGTACTGCCTATCCGTCCATATGAAAGTACTTTCATTTTGCAATAATTATCTATTTTTTCGCTAAGTTCTAAAACACCTTTTAATTTTTCTCAAGCATAAAAGACAGTGGCAGTAATTCTTTCAATTTATATTCCTTGAACATTTGATTTTTTGCTCCTAAAATAATTAAAAACTGTTCTGGATTGCAAAATTCTGCCATTACTTGACGGCAAACGCCACAAGGAGAACAGTATTGTGTGGCTTCACTTCCTTCCATTCCACCTACAATTGCAATGGCCAAAAACTCTCTCTTTCCTTCTGAAATTGCTTTAAAAAATGCTGTTCTCTCTGCACAATTACTCGGTCCATACGCTGCATTCTCAATATTACATCCAGAATAAATAGTTCCATCTTTCGCCAATAACGCAGCCCCTACCGTAAAATGAGAATATGGAGCATAGGCAAACTTTCTTGCTTCCAACGCTGTTTTTAATAGATTTTCTTGATCCAATCCACAACCTCCTTTTCTTTACCCGAACCAAAACTCCGACATAGGAAAAATAGGATAGAGTTTTATAGGAAGGAAATGAATCGCAATTAACCTACAAAACTTTATCCTATCTTACAAACTAGCTATATTATATTCCGTACTATCCTCTACTCTTTTTCCTTTATTGTACGGGATAAGTTCCAAATTCAAAACCTTTTGCTCTTACTCCATCAATAAAGTCACCTAAAATCTGCGTATTTGTAGAAGACACTGCATGTAATAAATAAATTGCACCTGGATGTACTTCATCTAAACATTTTTGAAGACTTGTTGCTGGATCTGGCTGTGCACTTGTATCAAAATCCTTATGAGAAAAACTCCAGAACACACTCTTCATACCAAGGCTCTCTACCAATGCCAGCGACTGCTCACTAAATTCTCCCTCTGGGAAACGGAATAGCTTTACATCATATCCAAACTGCTCTTTAATCATATTATTAATCGTAAGAATTTCCTCTTTTTGCTGATCCAATGTTAATGTCGGCATTTGCTTATGGGAAACAGTATGGTTTCCAATAATATGTCCTTCATCAATCATACGCTGAATTAATTCTGGATCACTGTCAATAAACTGTTTCGTTACAAAAAATACTGCCTTCACATTCTTTTCCTTCAATGTATCCAAAATCGTTGGAGTATATCCCGCTTCGTAACCTTCATCCATCGTTAAGTAAATCACATTTTTATTCGTATCCTGAAGAAAATCTGCATTGTACTTTCCATATTTTTTTACATACCAATACATATCATTTGGTACATTTTTACTGTCTCTTCCATTTGCCGCTGAAAAGCCACATCCCCCACTCTCATTAGAAAGAGCTGGAATATTGCTTAAATAAGATTTATCTACTGCCTGCGTGGTAGTAGCTGCTTCTGATGCAGGAGCTGCGATTGATTCTGTTGTTGGTTCTGTTGTAGATTCCGCAGCTGACTCTGTAACAGCTTCCGATTCCGTCGTTGCCGCAGAGCTAGGTGTCGTTTCCTCTGGAGCAGAACTAGACACTGCCTGTGGCGTTGTTGACTCTGCTGGCGTTTGCTGCGTGTTACCGCATCCACTAAAAGTCAATATCCCACATAACAACAGGGCATAGATCGCACCTTTTTTTAACTTTGACATAACAATTCCTCCAATATTCCTTGTTTTCATTTCGTTTTCTCTGTCGGAATTATTATAACATTTTTTTCTTATTATGCAAGCTTCTTTTACAAAAAACATTTAAAAGAAAACAAACGCTTTTATACTATATTTTTCTAAAAATATACAAAATACACTTGACATTTTACTGATTGTATAGTATATTATATTCTATAGAATAGTGATTGTGGAAAAAATTTGAAAGTGAGGACTGAGGGAATGAAAATGATAAAAAAAATGATTCTTTTTATGATACTGCTATTATCCTGTGCTACATTTTTATGCGCATGTAGTAATAGCCAAAATGACAATGAAACTCCTTCCAGCAAGGAATTAAATCAGGTTGCTGCACCACAATTACAACTCGAAAAGGCAGCCGCTCCAGAAGAAGTAATGAACTGCTTAAATGAAGTAGGGGCAATGACCATTGCACATAATTTACATAATTTAGAATCTGTTTCCTCTCCAAAATTTTCATTGGATGATATTCAGATCATGGAGCCATTTGTAATATATACGTTGCAGCCAGATGGAACGTTTAATCATAATAATATTTATTATTTTCCAGTTATATCTAACCAAAACGTATTATTTACATTAGATGTATTTTTAACCGATACTGGAGAATATCAATGTGGCTCATCTGAGAATGGAGAGAGATTGACCCAGTTTCTTGGAAATGGCGCATGTCATCGAGTTTATGTGGATGGTGGAACAGAATCAAAAGCAGGAGAATATAATATGATTCCTGTAGAATCTGATACAAGAACAATTCAAACTGACGTAGAATTAACAAAACAGAATATCAATGTCTTGATGAATGTATCAGATGCTGTGCAATCAGAGTATGAGAAACTCACTGTTTCCAACTAATCAACTACTACTCAAATTAAATTAGGTAATGAAGAAATTTCACTTATGGGTCAAAAAACTACTGCTGTTAGTGAAAAATTAGACAAGATATTTGGAGGTGATGATTTGTCTTCTGATTTGAAACGATTGTCCAATTTATTTATTATATTTACAATTATAAGTTGTATATTCTCATTCTTTATTTTGAGAACTTATCTTATTTATCGATTAGAATTAAAGGGAATGGGATTATTTTTCATCTATTTAGCGATCGTTCCACCTATTCTTTTTGTAAGTGCTGCAATTATCATCCGAAGAATTGCAGAACAGATCAGTATCGTGGATAATCACTTAAAACAGCGGTTAAAGGAAGTTGGAGAAGAAATATTCATCATAGATAAACATCTAAGGGATCGTATAAGAGAACTAGAAGAGCAATTACAGCAGCAAATAAATGAATAACACATAAGAGGCTCATTAAATGTCGATTTCTCATTTAATGAGCCTTTCATATTCTACGGAAGTTTAAATAATTCTTTTAGCAGCTGTACCGCTCCATCTATGCCTACACTGCTGCTATTAATCGTCATATCATAACTCTCTTTCTTTCCCCAATGACGGTCGGTAAAGAAGTTGTAATAGCTGCTTCGTTCCTTATCTTTTTTCTTTATCATTGCAGTGGCTTCTTTTTTTGAAACTTCATATTTTTTCATAATTCGGTCTTGACGCATCTCCATGTCGGCATAAATAAATACCGAATGTACATGCCTTCTTCCCGATAATACATAATCGGCACAGCGTCCAATAATAATACAGGATTCTTTCTCAGCGAGCTGGCGAATGACTTCTGACTGAAGATTAAATAACATATCATTGAGAGGAAGCCCATAACCTGTTTTTTCATTTGCCATCTCATGATAGACGGTATAAAGCAGACTGCTTGCTTTTTTTTCCTCTGCCTGTTTCAATATGGCTGGATCAATCTCGCCATATTCTGCTGCCATTTCAATAAGACGACTATCATAGCATTCTATGCCTAATTCCGCCGCTAACTTTTTTCCAATCTCCCTTCCTCCGCTGCCAAATTCCCTGGCAATCGTAATAATGTGATTTCCCATATACTTCACCCAACCTTTCTAAACTTTATTTTTGAAACAGATTTAAGAATTTTTGCCATAAATTCAACTTCTCTGTTGCTCTCTCTTCTGGTACTTCCTTTTCTGGCAGTTTGATTGCTTCTGTCTGAATTACAAATTGTACATTTGATACATTTTTATTTTTATCTGATACAAAGGAGACGGTCTTTACATCCTTTCCCATTTTGGAATCCAATTCTTTTGCTATCGTATCTTTTAATTCCTGTTCTAAATTAGATGTCCTATCTTTTAATTCTCCTGTTCCATCTGATAAGTTCTTCGTTCCATCTGTCAATGTATTACATCCACTGACTAATTCCTGCATTCCGCCTGCTAATTCATTACATCCAGCGACAAGAGCAGCAACCGCTCCCGTATAGTCAGAAATTCCTGCATCCAATGTCGCATATTGAGCTGCCAATGTTTGAATTGCATTTGTCAGAGTCGTTATATTTCCTATTATACCAGAAAGACTCTGTACAAGTCCAGATACTGCGTTATAATAATTTTCATAGGATTGTTTTAACTGGGAACTTCCACTATAGATTTGGTTAATACTTTGCGATGCAGTATCCAGATAAGTTTTCGTTCCAGAAATCACTCCATTGCTTGCTGCCAAAAGCTGCCCGATATTTGTAAGCATGGTTACTTGATCTTGTGGCAATACGCCTGACAGAGATGCTGCGACCTGCTGTAACTGCTGCCCTGCCTGAGCGTTTTGAGCGGTCAGCCAGTCTAAATCAATGCCCTGCTGCCGAAACACTTCTTTGTACGCCTCATAATTAACGGAATTACTTAACACGGCCAAGCTGCTTTCCAACGTATGAATCCCATCTCGAATTTGACTTGAAGCGGTCAGCAAATCTTGAGGATTCTGCCCTGTACTGACGCCGCTCAAAGATGCCTGAATCGTTTGCAATGCCTGATTTACTTGTGCAGAACCAGATACTAATGATGCAGAATTCGCATTCAGCTGATTTAATCCCGTTTGCATTGCATTGATACCTGCCTGAATACTTTCTGCTCCACTTTGCAGCGTTTTACTTCCTTCCTCGGCAGATTTTGCTCCGTCATCCAACGCTTTCGCTCCATCCTGAAGTTCTTTGACTTTGTTTTTTAATTCCTCACTTTCCAAACTATCTACATCGATGCCAAGTTCCATTTTTACTCCATTGATCGCAATTGCCTGCATTTCAAAATCTGTAATATCCGCATTAACTTCCAATGTCTTTGTTTCATTTGGAAATATAATGTATGTAAGCTGTTTATCTTTTCCTACATTTGCAATGGTTGCTCCATCTGCTTCGATATTTTCACTATGCTCTCCATCCATTACAACCGTAACTTGCAATGTATAACCGTTTTGAAATTCCTCTTTCGCCTTTTCATTTGGCTGAATCTTTAGTTTCATATTTAGTTTCCCCGATTTCCCAGCCATTTCCTGCGCAGAATAGTCCTTTCCATCGACTTGATATTCTACCGAGATGTTCCATGGAAGTTCACATTCTTCTAAGGTTCCTTCATAATAAAGAGAAGACTGATCGGTTGTTGCCGTGATTATTCCATCCTTGTCTACAATCTCATCGGTTGTATTCATATTCCGAATGTTCGTGTAATCTCCATAATCTACAATATCCTCTGCATCATTAAAAATATTAACAACATAGACTCCTTTCTTTTTTCCATCCGCATCTAAGTTTGCATAAACGACTTCTTCTTTGTCCGTGTTTTCCTTTTTAGACGTTTCTTTCTTTTCATCCGAATCTGACTTTGTATGATTCGACTTAGAATCTGATTTTTCATTTGATGATTGATCCGTTGTTTTTTCTTCTTGCGTAGATTGAGACGTTGTAGGTTCTTTGGCAGAAACGGGTACCATTATTTGAGATGATATCATGACACCAGTCATAAAAACAGCCATATTTCTTTTCCATTTCTTCTTATACATAAAATCAATTCCTTTCCTTCATTCTTTATTTCTTCTTTTTCCACATTGTTTTTTGAATAATTGTATCAAAATAATAGAGAAATGCTGGAAGAACAAGCAAAACTAACGTTACAGATAAAACCGCACCTTTCCCAACTAATCCTCCAAGTTCACGAATTACGCCATGTGTCGATACAATCGCCAGTAATGCTCCGCCCAATGTTAAAATGGAGCCCGATGTTAAAATAGAAAGTGTTGTATGCATGATCGTTTGACGCAATGCTTCTGCTTTTGGTTTCTCTTTTCGTTCTTCCAAGTATCTAGTTGATAATAAAATTGCATAATCCACCGTTGCTCCAAGCTGTACCGTACTAATGATCAAATAACCAATATAAAACAATGATGTATCGGTGAAATACGGAATAGATAAATTAATCCAGACCGATGCTTCAATTACAAACACCAAAATCATAGGAAGTACAATGGATTTCATGGAAAACATAATGACAAGAAAAACAGCAATAATTGCAATTGCATTTACTTTTGCCATATCTGTTGTCACGACGTCTCTCATATCGTATGTATTAACACTCTCCCCAGCCAAATAGTAATCATGGTAGTACGTTTCAGCAATTGTCCGAATCTTTTCGACTACCTGAAATGCTATCTCACTCTCGTATTCGGTTTGTACTGTTAAAACCATTCGACTATAATGATTACTTAGCAGCTGAGAGCGTGTATCTTCATCCAAATATTCGGTAGGAACTTCTGCTCCCGCATTATCGACATAAGAAAGAATCGATGTTACTTGAGGAATATTATGTAACTCATCACTCAACTCTTTCTCTGTAGCAAAATCTCCTTTTGGAACCATTAATACAAATTGATTTGATTTTCCAAATTTATTTTCTACTGCCTGTGTCTCTTGATATGCATCGGTTCCTTCCCCAAAAATTTGAGAAGTTCCATATAGAAATGAATTTTTATTCTGTGCCAAAAAGGCTGGAATCACAAGAATAAAAAATAAAACGAAAGCAGGCACTCGAATTTTACTCACAAACGCTGCAAATCCTTTAAATTCAGGATAAAATGGTCTATGTTGTGTGCGGTCAATCAATTTATAGCATAGGATTGCTACAACTGGTAAAAAAATTAGTACACTTAACATGCTAAATACAATCGCTTTTGCCATAACATATCCCATATCTGGACCAATTTTAAACCGCATTAAAATCAATGCTGCAAATCCAATTACCGTTGTAAGTCCACTTGCTGTAATCGACTGAAATGCCTTTTGCAGCGCTTCTATCATTGCATCCTGAACATTCCTACCCATTTTCCGATAATCGGCAAATCGATGTAATAGGAAAATAGAATAGTCCATCGAGACAGCTAATTGGAGAATACTTCCTGCCGCATTCGTAACAAATGAGATTTCCCCAAATATTAGATTCGTTCCTTGGTTTAACAAAATTGCAACTCCAATTGTCACCATAAACAAAACGGGCTCAAACCATGATGTCGTTGTTAAAACCAAAATCACAAAACAAAGAGGAATAATTAATAGTACAATCTTTTGAATTTCCTCATCAGTCTTTTCCATTGCTACCGCAGTATTCACTGCCGCTCCAGTCATAGAAACCGTTTTGTCTGTCAACTCCCTTGCTCCATTTAATGCCTCAATCGTTTTCTCATCGTCAACCGTCAATGTAAATAAAGCGGTATTATCTTTATAATAATCATCTAATATATCTTGATCCATTGTTTCTAGTGGAACAGTTACATCAACTGCATCATCCAGCCAGGTAACTTCAGTAATTCCCTCTACATTCTCAAGTTCCTGCTTCAATGTTATAGCCTCTGGAATACGAATATCTTCTACCATCATTCTGGCATTCGGAACGCCTCCTCCATATTCTTCCTCCATTTGATCCAATGCCTTTGTCGAAGCTGCATCGTCTGGCAAATAATCAACCAAGTTATAATTTACCTGTACTTTCGTACTCATAAAAGCACTGATTATACAGGCTAGACCAAACAATAGGATTACCGTTTTCCTATGTCTTAATATCTGTTCAAATAGTCTCTTCATAATATCTCCTTTCAAAAAATTTTGCACTAAGATCAAATTTTAATGTACTTAATGT
>OERR01000143.1_pt1 | contig 18450 bp, 15 predicted proteins | sample 1540051 | NCBI WGS metagenome assembly OERR01 (sample SAMEA3891884, study PRJEB23780) | metagenome | biome: terrestrial biome; feature: animal house; material: Caecal content | place: Italy | collected 2015-05-05 | reverse complement strand
TCTTTACCTCCTTCGTGCTGATTCTGGCGGTGACGGTCGTGCTCAACGTCCTTGTGTTTGTCCTGCTGGACCCGATTCTGGTGGTGCTGCAAATCCCGGCTTCGCTCTACGCGATGACGAGGGATTATCTGTGGGTGATTTTCTGGGGCATCAGCGCGACGTTCCTGTATAACTTTTTCGCGTCGCTCCTGCGCGCGCTCGGCAACTCCGCGACGCCGCTGATTTTCCTCGGCGTGTCGGCGGTGCTGAACATCGTGCTTGACGTGGTGCTCATTGTCAACGCGAACATGGGCGTGGCGGGCGCGGCGCTGGCCACCGTGATCGCCCAGTTTGCAGCCGGGCTGGGCCTGCTTGTCTACGCGCTCCTGCGCTGCCCGCAGCTTCGTCTCAGCCGCCGCCACTTGCGTGTGACGGCGGCTGGCCTGCGCGAGATCGCGAACCTGTCGTTTCTCACCTGCTTGCAGCAGTCCGTCATGAACTTCGGCATTCTCGCGGTGCAGGGGCTGGTGAACAGCTTCGGCCCCGCCGTGATGGCGGCGTTCGCGGCGGCGGTGAAGATCGACTCGTTTGCCTATATGCCGGTGCAGGATTTCGGCAACGCCTTTTCCACCTTTATCGCGCAGAACTACGGCGCGGGGAAAGAGGAGCGTATCCGCCGGGGCGCGCGCAGCGCCGTGCTTGTTTCGTTTGTGTTCTGTGTGGTGGTCTCGGTTGTCGTGTTTGTTCTGGCCGAGCCGCTGCTTCATATCTTTATCGATCCGGCGGAGACAGCCATCACGGCGATCGGTGTGCAGTATCTGCGGATTGAGGGCGCGTTTTATTGCGGGATTGGCTGCCTGTTCCTGCTTTACGGCTATTTCCGCGCCGTGCGCCGTCCGGGCGTTTCGCTGGTGCTGACGATCGTTTCGCTCGGGACGCGCGTCGCGCTGGCCTTCGCTCTCTCTGCTGTGCCGTGGATCGGCGTTGTGGGAATCTGGGCCAGCGTGCCGATCGGCTGGTTCCTCGCGGACGCACTGGGGCTTGTGCTCTACCGGAGGGCGCCGCTGGCAAGGGAACTGACCAATTCTGAAGCATGATAGGAAAAGAAATGCAAACTTGAAGTTTTCGGTCAAGCCTTTTTCAAAAGGCTTGCGGGGGTGAAGGGGGCAGAGCCCCTTTGAAACCGTACGAAGTCGTAGAAATCCAGGAAAAAGAGCGAAGCGATTTTTTCCGGACTTCTATTGCCGAGCTTGAAATGGCAGATACGTCTTAGTATGCACTAGATCCAAACAGTTTTGCGGTGCGGTACAGGCATACCAGCTTCCAGATGCCCGTCACGACCATAGCGGCGATGACGAACAGCACGAGCAGCAGGCCGAGCGTTGGGACGGCGGACAGAAGCATAGCGGCAGCGGCCGCGATTAGGGCGGCGGCGCGCCATTTCCACAGCATCCGCCATTTGTCCGCCAGCTGCTCGTCCCATGGTTCCGCAAGCGCCGCGTGCGCGCTGCACTCATAATATTCGGCGGCAATGGAAAGCCCCGTGCCGCATAGCCCCAGCACGAGGATCAACCCGCCGCCCATTGCGTCGGCGGGGAGGAAAAGTGTCAGGAGGGAGAGGGCAACCGAGGCAAAGGTGAGCAGCCCCGCTGTGCGGTAGGTGTTTTCCTCTCTGCTCAGGCGGAGAAAGAGGACTCCGCAGGCGGCGGTGCGCACAAGACCGGCGATCGACCAGAACAGCTCCTGCTGCGCCGCGTCACCTCCCGAAATGGTCAGGCGGATCGAGAACGTTCCCAGCAGCGTCAGCCAGAACAGGATCCACACTATTTGCCCCGGCCCCCGAGGGCAGCTGGGGCAGTTGTTTTTTATTTTCTCACTCACTAGTTTCTCTCCTTTTTCTTGCTCATAAATCTTATCCATCATTATACCACACCTGCGGTGGGCATTTCGCGCTGCTGCCGCAGAGAAGCACGGGAGCCGGTCCAGACAGTCCCGTGTTAGTGGGCTGACGCTAAAAGGCAAGGGATCTGACACAGAATCCGCTTGCCTTTTTTGTAAAATTGGGAGATAATAACCAATAAAGAGGAGTACGCGGCCTTTTGAAAAAGGCCTGGCGAAAACTTCACGCGGCTCCGCCGTTTAAACAGAAACTTTATGGTTAAAGGAGACATGCGATATGCAAATCGGCGCGCAATTTTACACCCTCCGCGACCAGTGCAAAACACTCGAAGCGTTCGCGGAATCGCTCAAACGGGTGGCGGACATCGGCTACCGCATGGTGCAGATCTCGGGAGTCTGTCCGTACGATCCCGCGTGGCTGCGCGACAGGCTGAAGGAAACCGGCCTTGCCTGCGTTATCACGCACACCAACCAGGACCGCATCGCGGATGAGACGCAGGCAGTCATCGCGGATCACGACGTGTTCGGCTGCGATTATATCGGCGTCGGCTCGATGCCGGGAGGTCTGCGCAATCCCGGCGACTATGAGTCGTTTGTGGAGCGTTTCCGCCCAGCTGGCGCGGCGATCGCGGCGGCGGGCAAACGCCTGATGTATCACAATCATCATTTTGAGTTCATGAAGGCCCCGGACGGTAAGCTCTACCTGGAAAAGCTCGCGGAGGATTTCGCGCCGGAGGAGCTGGGCTTCACACTCGATACCTACTGGGTGCAGTACGGCGGCGGCGATCCGGCCGCGTGGCTGGAGCGGCTGTCCGGCCGTGTGCCGTGCATCCATCTCAAAGATATGGCATGCGTGAATTTTGAGCAGCACATGGCCCCCGTGGGAGAGGGAAATCTCAACTGGGAGCGGATTCTTTCCTCAGCGGAACGGGCAGGCGCGAAGTATCTGCTTGTGGAGCAGGACGACTGCTACGGCGAGGATCCCTTCGACTGCCTGCGACGCAGTTATCAGTTCCTGCGCGCGCTGGGACTCGGCTGAGGCAGCGCCTCCAGGTCTCCCGTGGCAATAATCCGCAGCTCGCGCCCGGATTTCAGCGCCGTCTGAATGGTGGAAAAGGTGCCGCCGGTCTGCCGTCCGTCGTAGACGGCGAGCACGCGCCGGGAGCGGCCGATCATGAAGCGGTTGCGGTGGCTGTACACGCCGGGGGAGTAGCGCTCGGAAAGAACGTGCACCTCCGCGCAGCCGTTGAGAAGATCAGTGGTTTCCGGCTTTCTTTGCAGAGTCTGGATCCGTCCGCGGAAGGGGATGGCCGCTTCCAGCCGGATCTCCGGGTTGGTTTTTGCCCGCTCCAGCACCAGGGAAGCAAAGAGCATGTCCGCTCCCTCCGCAAAGCCCGAGAGGAAACAGACATAGCCGTCCTCAATCGCGCGGTCGATTTCCAGCGCAAGCGCGCGGCGGGTTTCCTCCCATTTGTCCGCGGGGATCTCCCGGTGGCCTGTGACACAGCAGGTTCTTTCTGTCATGGCGTTTTCCTCCCGTCCGCGGTTTGGGCTTTTGTGCGCTGCTTCCGGCACAGCCCCCGAACCGGGGTGTTTTTTCATTTCCTTTTTAATTATACACGGGATTTCGAAAAAAGGAACGTATTTTCGATACAAATTTTCTTTTCTTTTTTGTGGATTATTGCCGCCCGCGCATACCAGCAGCCGGTTTGGGGGATACTGGAAGCACATTGTGGGATTTTTTGCCGCTTTTGCTTTACGATTCTCCACCCATGCGGTATAATAAACCGGAGAAGAAACGTGCGCGGGAAGCGTCCGCGCCGCAATGTGAGCGGACAAGCCTCGCAGGCGAAGCGTCCGCAAAGGAGGGTATGTTTTGAATTGGCGTGACTGGATCGGAAACCCGAAGGTGACAAAAAAGATTCTGTTTTACATCACCTACACGGTACTGCTCGTGTTTGCTATTTTCAATCTCCAGCAGATCCGCGACGCGCTGGGCTATTTTGTGGCTCTGATCTATCCGTTTATCATGGGAATCGCGATGGCCTTTGTGGTGAACGTGATTCTGCGGTTTTACGAGGAGCGGGTGTTCGCCTTTCTGAACCGGCGAGGTTCGCAGCTGTGGGAAAAATGCCGCCGGGGTGTGTGCGTGGCGCTGTCGTTTCTCACGCTGATCCTCATTCTCACGGCGATCATCGTCTTTGTGGTGCCGGAGTTCGTCTCCTCGCTGCAAGTGCTGATTGACAACGCGCCGCTGTATATCAACCGTCTTTCCGGCGAAATCACAAGGCTTCTCAAGGAGTTGAATATCACACAGGACCAGATCAATTCGCTGAAGCTCGACTGGTCCTCCATTCTCACCAAGGCCACGGAGCTGACCACCGGCCTGATGGATTCCGTCGTGGTGGTGACAACCTCCATCGCAAACGGCGTGTTCATCACGGCGATGGGCTTTATCTTCTGCATGTACCTGCTGTTCGGCAAGGAAAAAATCATCGGCAACGTCAAGCGGATCCTGTATGCGTATCTGCCGCGCCGTGCCGCGCACCGCATCATCGAGGTGGGATCGCTTTCCAACCGGATTTTCTCCAACTTTGTGCGCGGCCAGCTCACGGAGGCCTGTATCTGGTTTGCCATGATCTATGTCCTGCTCACGTTTATTCTGCGTCTGCCGTATGCCGTGCTGATCAGCTGTATTGTGGCGCTGTGCAGCCTGATTCCGATTATCGGGCCGTACATTTCCATGTTTACAGCAGGTTTTATTCTCTTGCTTGTCAACCCGTGGTATACACTGACGTATATTATCGCGTTCCTGATTTTGCAGCAGATTGAAGGAAACCTGATTTACCCGCGCGTGGTTGGTACGTCCGTGGGCCTGCCGGGAATCTGGGTGCTGCTGGCGATTATCCTGTGCGGCAACCTCATGGGGGTGCCGGGAATCCTGCTGGGAATTCCGCTGTTTTCCGTCATCTATACGCTTTTGCGCGAATCGACGGCGCGCCGTCTGAAAGCAAGGCATATCACAAGCCGTCAGGCGATCGAGAATACGCCGCCGGGCGTGTCGGACGAGGACGATCCCGACGGGGACGAGGGTGTTCTTTATGGGGAAGAGGAGAACATCCCGGATGCACATGGGAAGGACGAAAAGAAGGAGCCGTAAGACGGCGCTGTACACGAAATATGGAGAGCCGCGCCGTTTGCAGGGCAGAGGGCGCGGCGTTTTGCAGAAGGAGGACCCCAAAAACATGCGAATTCTGGCTTTGGAAAGTTCCTGCGATGAGACAGCCGCCGCGGTGGTGGAGGACGGAAGAACCGTCCTGTCGAATATTGTCGCTTCGCAGGTGGAGGAGCACCGGCTGTACGGCGGCGTGGTGCCGGAGATCGCCTCCCGGCGGCACTGCGAGGCCGTGGCGTGCGTGACGCGCGAGGCGCTCTCCCAGGCGGGCATGACGCTCTCTGAGGTGGACGCCGTGGCCGTGACCTACGCGCCCGGCCTGATCGGCGCGCTTCTGGTGGGCGTGAGCTTTGCCAAGGGGCTTGCGCTGGCCGCGAAAAAGCCGCTGATCCCGGTGCATCATCTGCGCGGGCATATCGCCGCGAACTACATCACCACGCCCGACCTCACGCCGCCGTTTTTGTGCCTGGTCGTATCGGGCGGGCACAGCCATATTATTGAGGTGCAGGACTACACCCATCTGCGGGTGCTTGGCCGCACGCGGGACGACGCGGCGGGTGAAGCCTTCGATAAGGCGGCCCGCGCCATGGGAATGCCGTATCCCGGCGGCGTGGAGCTGGATCGCGTGGCAGAGGGCGGGGATGACCGGGCCTTTTCGCTTCCGCGTCCCTCCGTCGACGGCGCGCCCTACGATTTCAGCTTTTCCGGCCTGAAAACGGCCGTCATCAACCTGCTGCACAACGCGTCCCAGAAGGGGCAGACGCTTTCCGTGCCGGATCTCTCCGCGTCCTACCGCCGCGCCGTGGTGGAATGTTTGGTGAAGAATTTTGTGCGCGCGGCGAAGGATACCGGCGCGAAAACGCTTGTCATCGCGGGCGGCGTGTCCGCGAATTCCCTGCTGCGCCGGAGTCTGGAAGCGGAATGCGCGGCGAACGGCTGGCGTTTCTGCCGCCCGGACCTCTCCCTGTGCGGCGACAACGCGGCGATGATCGGTTCGCAGGCGTACTATGAATACCAGGCCGGGAACCTTGCTTCGACAGCGCTCAACGCCTGCGCTTCCATGGAGATCGCCGCTTCGGGGCCGGAAGATTTTTGAAATAATCTTGTCCCATTCATATAATTTTAATTGATTATTTCTTAACAATAGATTATAATAAAGGAAGATATCGGCTTATTCAGACCAGTGAAAGGAGAAACGATCGAAATGACTCAGAACAAGTCCGTTTTGAACTGGATTGAAAACATGAAAGAGCTCGTAACCCCCGATAACATCGTGTGGATTACGGGTGAAGAGACTCAGCTGGAGGAGCTGCGCAAGCAGGCCTGCTCCACGGGCGAAATGATTAAGCTCAACGAGGAGAAGCTGCCGGGCTGCTATCTGCACCGCACCGCCGTCAACGACGTTGCCCGTGTGGAGGACAGAACCTTCATCTGCTCCAAGAAGGAGGAGGACGCCGGCCCGACCAACCACTGGATGGATCCCGAGAAGGCGTACAAGATGCTGTATGACATCGCGAAGGGCAGCTACAAGGGCCGCACGATGTATGTCATCCCCTACTCCATGGGCCCTGTCGGCTCCCATTTCGCCAAGGCTGGCGTTGAGCTGACCGACTCCATCTATGTCGTGCTGAACATGGCCATCATGACCCGCGTGGGCGAGAAGGTCTGGGAGGCTCTGGGCGACAGCAACGACTGGGTGCGCGGCCTGCACTGCAAGTGCCAGATCGACGCTGAGAAGCGCTACATCTGCCACTTCCCTGAGGACAATACGATCATCTCCGTGAACTCCGGCTACGGCGGAAACGTTCTGCTGGGCAAGAAGTGCTTTGCTCTGCGTATCGCTTCCTTCCAGGGCAAGAACGAGGGCTGGATGGCCGAGCATATGCTGATCCTCGGCGTGCAGAACCCGAAGGGTGAGATTAAGTACGTTACCGCTGCGTTCCCGTCCGCGTGCGGCAAGACCAACCTGGCCATGCTGATTCCGCCGGAGGGATACCGTGCGAAGGGCTACAAGGTCTGGACGGTCGGCGACGACATCGCCTGGATGCGCGTTGGCCCCGACGGCCGCCTGTGGGCCATCAACCCGGAGAACGGCTTCTTCGGCGTTGCCCCCGGCACCAACGAGAAGTCCAACCCGAACGCTCTGCACACCACCCGTCAGGGCACCATCTTCACGAACGTCGCTCACAACCTGGACGACAACACCGTGTGGTGGGAGGGCCTGGACAAGAATCCGCCTGAGAATGCTGTCGACTGGAAGGGCAACCCCTGGAACGGCAAGACCAGCACGGAGAAGGGCGCTCATCCGAACAGCCGCTTCACCGCTCCCGCCAAAAACTGCCCCTGCATCAGCAGCGAGTTTGAGAACGGCGCAGGCGTGCCGATCTCCGCTATCGTGTTCGGCGGCCGCCGCGCACAGACCACTCCTCTGGTGTATCAGTCCCGCGACTGGAACAACGGCGTGTTCGTAGGCTCCATCATGGCTTCCGAGACGACCGCTGCCGCGACCGGCGCTGTCGGCGTTGTGCGCCGCGATCCCATGGCTATGCTGCCCTTCTGCGGCTACCACATGGGCGACTACTTCAAGCACTGGATCGAGATGGGCGAGAAGCTTGGCGACAAGGCCCCGAAGATCTTCAATGTTAACTGGTTCCGTCTTGACGACGAGGGCCACTTCATTTGGCCGGGCTTCGGCGACAACCTCCGCGTTCTCGAGTGGATCATCGACCGCTGCGAGGGCAAGGTCGACGCCGACGAGACCGCGATCGGCTATGTCCCGAAGGCTGAGGACATCAACCTCGAAGGCCTGGACTTCAGCATCGACACCCTCAAGAGCATCCTCGAGGTCAACAACGACCAGTGGATGAAGGAAGCCGAGGGCATCGAGGAGTTCTACAAGAAGTTTGGCGACAAGCTGCCCGCCGAGCTCCGCGATCAGCTGAACGGCCTGAAAGACCGTCTCCAAGGCTGAGCCTTGACGCAATTCGCGCACGCCGCGTGGCCGCGGCGAACCTGAGCGAAACCAATCGACCCCCTTGCGATCTCACGTCGCAAGGGGGTCTTGCTGTACACCCGCGTTGTGACTGCGGAGCGATACAAAAGCGGGGAAAACGGTGCATTCCGTTGGGACGGGGCTGCTTCGCAAAAGCGAGAGAAGCGCTTCCTGCTCCTGTGGGATATCCTCACATACAGCGACACGAAGCGGATTTGTCATGATTTTTCTCTCCCCTTTCTTTCACCTTTTTATTTATTGTACAGCTAGAGCATAGTTTTGTCAAATTGTCAAGTACCAGTTTTGTCATTTTCTGTGTCATATTTTGTGCTGGCAAAAGCGGAGGAAATTCAATATAATAGAAAAAATAGCGATAGGGAATCGGGAGGAGAGTTGTACATTTTTACGCCGCGAGGGAGCGGCAGAGATGGGAAAGGGCGGCATACTTTTAGGTTCGCCTGACGGTTTATATTTTAATAGGAAAGAAGGAATGCACATATGCAAAAACAGACTGTGCGAAACAGGGCGATCAGCCTCTGCCTGGTTTTGGCCATGCTGATAGCCTTCCCCGGCGTGGCCTGGGCGGATGTCAACGAGACCACATACATGTACGGGGATCTGACTGTGGTTTGTGCCCCCTACGATTGCTGGATGTTTAACCCGAATAACGTAAGCGGAAAATGGGCAACCACACTGGAGGGCTGGGCCGCCCGCCAATATAATAACAGGATGTTTCCTCTCGTGAAGCATCCTTCCAGGGTACCGTCCATCTGGATAGACAGCGGCAGAAACGACACGGGCCGTGAGAGGATAGTGGAAGAAAACCGGTATAAAGGTAACTATTGGAAAACGACGTCGGAAGGCCTTTTGGATATCGATAACGGATACATCGAGGAGCCTGAGGAGTACAACCTTTATCTGGATCAGGAGACCGCCACGCTGTATCTGATCAACGCGTATCTGAAGGGACAGAACTGTATCATTCTGGGCGGTAATGTCGATGATATGATGGGTGCAGATAAAGAAGCCCTCACCATCGATCTGAAAGGCGAAAATAAGATCATTGCATACGAGGAAAGTGAGTACGCCTCTACCGGGGCCATTCTTCTGAGATCTACGGCCGATGAATGGAAGCAGGTTACGGACGACCTGATCCTGACCGGAGACGAAACCGCTTCGCTGGAGATGGAGTGCGGCAGCATTTCAAACAGAATATCCTCCACCTCCTACGGGTTTTATCTGGAGGCCAGTGATCTGATAATCGACGTTCCCACCGTCGACATCGTTGTTCATTCGGGCGGCGGTGAAATCAAAACCAGAACGGCGATCAAGGCCAACGCAGTGACGGTGGAAGAAGGCAGCTCCGTCAGCATCACGCTGGAGGACGGCTCTGAGGGCACGGCGTTCGATGCGCAGAGTGTGGTTGTGAAGAAAGGCGCTTCGCTCAGCGTGACCCTGACGAATAACTCCTCCCTGATGCCAGGGAAGGAGGATGGTGCGTCCACCGTGAGCACGTTCGCGGCGGGCGATCCTGCAAAGGGCCTGACGCTGGAAGAGGGCGCGGCGCTGGAAGTTATCGTGCCGGGCGGTCTGGTGGATTTATCCGACGTGTTTGCGGCTGGTTCTGATCTTACGAATGTAACATTCGAGGTCGACGGCCTGCTGGTTCTGCCGAGCACCATCAAAGCGGAGGATCTGACGGGCAGGGTCTCCGGAAGCGGCAATGTGCTGATCAGTTCTGACGATGGTACATCCGGCACCTTTTATGCGATTGAGGATGGTACCCTGAAGGAGTCGGAGGATTCCGTTATTCTCGGTGATATTAAGGTGCACACGGATAAGCAGGTCACGGACGGAGCGGACGGTTACACCTGGACGATGAAGACCTGGTATATCGATGAGGACGGAAACCTCACAAAACCTGTAGATGGCGGCGACGGCACGACCGGCGGCGATACGACCGGCGGCACGACTGACAACAGCAAGCAAGGAGCCCTTGTCACTGCCTATAACGCTGATGACCTCGGTAATCCTTCTGGTGCCGGAGCGGATGGTAACGTGGAAAACGAAGATCCCAATCCCAGCGGTGGCGATGATGTCGGTCCGAATTCCGGCGATACTTCCGGCGAGGATCCCGATCCGGACGATGATACCATCGACGTCTGGACGCTGACGATCCTGCGGCCCAATATGGTTGGCGATATTACCATTGTGCAGGAAGTTGGTTTAGTTCCGAATGGCAATGATCCAGAGTTTAGCGGTTTAGATGACGACGAGTATTATGAGGCGGTAGCCACAGCGCAGAGTAAATATATGGACGAGTTTAAGGAAACCAATATGGAAATTACTGCGTCGACCGATTGTACCGTCTATGGTGAGGTAAAGGTTCTATACGGTGGACAGTTAGATGGAAAGACTGGACCTGATATGGAGCACGAGAGCTTTCCGATTCCATATACCAAGACAGTTGGCACCCTCACATTCTCAGGAGAATATGAGATGAACGTGGCGTATGATATCTCGTATGGCAACGCCATGGTAAAGGTTGCGAATACGCTCACAGCCGCCAGTATCAACACCTGGAAGCTGGAGCTGCTTCCCACCGCTGATTTGACGCTGTGGCAGGGCGCTCAGCTTACGACAAACAACAATAAAACCCGATTATTAAGTGGTGTGCATAAAGAACAAGATGATACAAATTGGGGGGACCAGGATTTACAGAAGGAATACGAACAGCGAATTCACGATGAGTTTCTTGAAAAAATCGAAAACGTCCTTACCATTCAAGAGGGTGCGAAGTACGCCTATCCTGCCACCGGCGTGTCTCCGTTCTATATTCTCGTCAATATGGTGAAATGTTTTCCTTATTCTCCAAGCGGTGGTACTAATGACGAGCACAGGATATTAATAAAAGTTTTCGACAAAGGAACGTATGAAGAGCTGACAACTCCGAGCGTAGGACCGGACAACACGACATGGATAGAATTGGCTCAGGTGGACGATTATGTAGATAAAAATACTAATGAAAAAGTCAATATAGAGGGGATGGATGAAGAAAAAGAACAAGAAGCTCTCAAGAATGCTGTTAAAGTCGGAAATACATTCTATGTAGTCTTTAGCGAAGAGGAACTGAAGACGGCTCTCAATGCCCCTGAAGATATTTATAAAGAGATGGTGGGTAACGGTAAATATCCGCTTGTTCTGCAGTGTGATGTGGGGGAATTTAAAGCCGGTTTAGGAGATACTAACGGAATCTTTACCCTCTCCGTCCAGCGTCCGCCGGCAGATGAGGAAGAAGCCAATACCGATGAAGGAAACGGCGGCGGTTCGTCCTCCTCGTCAGACTCGTCCTCGGGCGGGATAGGTTCCCCGCTGCCCATGGTGGATCCGGAGGATGGCAGTCAGACAGGCGGAGGTTCCGGCGCGGATGGCGGATCCGCTGGATCCAGCGGCTTCACGCAGCCCAGCGGGTGTGTGAGCGACACGATCGGGAACGTCCCGATCTACGGCGTGTACCAGTTCAAGCTGACCTCCACGGATGGCAAAGCGCCGGTGGTGGAAGTGGACGGCAGCGGCTTCCGCGTCGGTGAGCTGGTGCAGGACGGCAATGTGTATTATGTCAAGGTCTATGCCGTGGTGCAGGAGGGCGCGACATGCAGCGTCTTTGTCAACGGCGCCCGAGTGGCTTCCTTGCAGGCGGTCACGGTATACGGCGGCGTGCAGAGCGACACCACAGCCCCCTTCACGGTGGAGGAGGGCGGAACGTACCAGTTCCGTCTCACAAGCGACACCATGCCGGCCATGGCGGCAGGCTCCTCCTCCTTTACGGTCGAGTATGCCGGTAACAGCGGCAGGGACTGGTTCTTCAAGGTCCACGCGACAGGGAAGGCGGGCGACGGCTGCGGCTTCTATGTGAACGGCGCGCCCGTGCCGACGGCGGTGGCGCACATCAAGAGCAAGTCTGAGTCATAATCCCACACAAACGGGAAGTTTTCGCCGGCCTTTTTCAAAAGGCCGCGGGAAATCCAACAGGGCGGCGCCCTGTTGGACGCTCGCCGCAGCGAGCGGAACCCTCCCGCGCGGTATGCGAGGTCGCTTTTGGGACTGACGCGCTCGCCGGATGAACAGGTGGTGTGCATCGCGGAGAATGACGCGTGCGGTGTGGACGCGATTCAGGTGATGCTCGGGTGCAGTGTGGGAAAGGGGAACCTGATCCTGCGCGTGATGGGAAAGCAGGCGTTTTCGTTTTACGAGCGCGCTTCCGGGCGCTCGGTGCGTCTTGTGCTGCGGCGCGCGCCATTCCGTCTGTCTTTACGGTGACAATTGCCTGTGCTACAATAATCACAGCCTGCAATCATAGCACAGGAGGTGGTCTGGACGATGAAGAACAGGGAACGCTTTATCAAGCAAGTGGAAGGTGCTGTCCTGGGGAGTGTCGTGGGGGACGCTCTGGGGGTGCCCGCCGAATTCATGAGCCGTAGGGAGATGCAAAAGCATCCGGTCACGGCCATGCGGTCCGGCGGTGCGCATCAACAGCCGGCGGGCACCTGGTCCGACGATACCAGCATGGTGCTCTGTACCATGGATTCCCTGATGGAGCACGGTGTGGACTACGAAGATCAGATGCAGCGGTTCTCCCGCTGGCTTTCTGCCGCAGAGAATACAGCCCACGGCGAGGTGTTTGATGTGGGAATCACGGTACAGAAGGCTATACACTGCTTCGATCGGGGCAGGCCCCCTGTTTTCTGCGGCGATAAGGCGGAAAACGCCTGCGGCAACGGCTCGCTGATGCGGATCTTTCCCACGGCCCTCTATCTCTGCGGACAGTATTCATTGGAAAGTCTGGACCACCATGCCGCCGAGATCATCCATAACACTTCCTACTGTACCCATGCGCATCCCCGCTGTCTCATGGCCTGCGGGATTTTCTGCAATGTGATTTTCGCTCTGTGCAGCGGGAAGCCGCTGCAGGAAGCCGTTCAAAGGGGCGTTTCGGACGCTCTTGCTTACTACCGCAGAACAGATTTTTTCAGATGGGTTTACCGGGAGTTTACGTCCCTGCAATCGATCCACAGATGGCGGGAGCAGGAGGTGAAAAGCAGCGGCTTTGTGCTGCACACCCTGCAAGCGGCTCTCTGGTGTCTGCTGACTACCAAAAGCTATGATCAATGTGTTTTGAAAGCGGTCAATCTGGGGGAGGATACAGACACCACTGCGGCCGTGGCCGGTGCATTGGCCGGGCTCTGGTATGGTAAAGAGCAGATTCCCCCGGATTGGCGCTGCGTCACGGCGCACTATGACGAGATCGAGGAGCGCGCCCGGCGGTTTGCCGAGACGATTGTTCCGGAAAAAAACCGCCCGGATCCCACGTTTCGGAAAATCTCCAGGATCAGCCGGGTGCTGTCCGTTTACCATCTGATTCTTCACTGCCCGGAGGGAATCTCCATGGAAGGGCTGCGTCTCAGTCTGGATGGCTGCACCAAAACCTTCCAGCGGGATATCGCGCTGCTGCGCCAGGCGGGAGAAAATATCCGTGTTCGTTCAAAGGGGCGCGTCTATTTTCTCGATCAAGGCACATATGCCCATCCCGCGCCGATCAAGAACAGGATCCAGGAACGGCTTGTGCAAAAGCTTCGCCGTCTCTGTCTGGTGATGCGGGAAATCCCCTGGGAAAACTGCGACAAATGGTATCGCGAAACCTTTCCCCATGTCTCCCGCCGCACGATGCAGCGCGACTTTGCCCAGCTGAATGCACTGGGCTATGAGATTCGCTATGACCGCTGGCCCGATTACAATCCCTTCGATGAGGACGCGATTCCTCCCAAAGAGGGCCGCTACTAGACGGCTGCCTGGTGCGCACGGTGTGAAAAGGAAACCAGCGGAAAAAACTCCATCGACTCAAAAAGCCGATGGAGTTTTTTTAATCCAGCAAGAAGGTCTCGCCGTCCCGCAGAAACCGTAGCTTTTCCGCCGGGATGATGCGCTGGAAGCCCTCCGGGTTCTCCGTGTGCATCGGGATAACGCCCCGGCGGGGACGAACGCCCTCATATACCCGGCGCAGGTCGGTCGGTGTGACATGACCGCTGGTGTGGAGAGGGATCACGTCAAAGCCATCCAGAAAGTCCACGATCCGCGCGTTTTGCATAGGTCCTTCCCGGTAGCCGTTCCACATGGAGTAAATCACCTTGCAGCTGCCCTTGCAGAATTCCATCCTCTTCCGAAAGTGATCGTTGGCTCGGACAAACATCAGGAATCCTTTCTCGTCCATCCACTCATGGAGCTTTTGATTTCGGGGCGAATCGGGGATGACCTGCCGGAAATCATAGCCGTTCAGCCAGCCGGGGGCGTTGTTCACTGCCGTATCCAGCACGTTTTTTTGGTAACGATCGCAAACAATGGGGCGGCGATCAGGATTGGCACGGCAGAAGGTGTGGATACGGTCGATGTTGGTGGAGGAGCACAGGACAAAAACCCGCTGATGTTTCTTTAGAATCTTCCCGGCTTCCTCCGAAAGTTCCCACTCGGATCGGACGTTTTCGTGAGGGCGGGAGAGCATGGTTCCCTCAGTGATCAGCCAGTCCACATTCTTGGCGTAAGTGTGCAGCGCACGGAGGAGGGAACATCCATACCGGCCATGTCCCCGGAAATCTCCGGTGTGGAGAACCCGGATACCGTCAGCGTCAATGAGGAACATGTAGGAGTCAAAGGCGGAGTGATCCACCCAAATGGGGGTCACGGTGATGTCCCCCACCGATATGGCTTCGCCCGCCGTAAAGATGTGTGCCCGCTGAAAAGCAGCCAACTGCCGCTCCCGGTTCATCACGGTGTCCAGCTGTTGGTTGAGCACCAGGCTGATGGCTCTGGCTGCCTTTCCCATGTAAAGGGGTACAGCAGGCAGAATGCGATGAATATTTCCCATATGGTCGCCATGGGCATGCGTGAAGAACACACCGTCGCAGCGGGGATTGCCCTCCGTCAAACCGGGGATGGAGAGCGTCTCCTGTCTGATTTCTCCGTTCGGGCCGGGAAGCTCCGCTCCAAAGTCCAGAAAGATGCGGGTGGTGGCTGTTGTGATCTCGGTGACACAGCCGCCGATCTGGTGGGTGCCGCGGTGGATCGTCAGTTTCATAAAGACCTCCTTGTGATGCAGGTGGTGATGTGCTATCATTTACACGATCTATTTGGAAAAATGCGGGATTTTCTCTACCTGCTGCTGCGCAGCAAAGACGAAAGGGCCGACTGTGTGGAACTGCACACGATTTTCTTCGAGGATCGCGATACCTGTTTGAACCATTTCTCACACACTTTTACTACATCGGTCAAAGCGTGAACCAAGTATAGCACAGCGGAGACAACGATACAGACAGACGGACTGGCATGGTATTGGCCGGCCGTCTGTCTTTTTGTTTTCCCGTTTCCTGTGTCAATTCGTATGTCCCTCTTGGCGGTCTTCTCTATGATAAACTGCTCTCACAACCAGGAAAGGAGTCATGTTGTATGGGCAAAGTCAATTTTCCGTATTTGAGCCGCAGTCTCCCGGATCATCCTTTGTCCGGAGGCTGGTGGCTGGTGGACGCCGAGACTAACGGTCTGCACCCGGAAGAAGGGGACGAGTTGATCGCCCTGCGGTTGGCTTACATGAAAAAGGATACCATTTTGGAAACATGTGAAATGCGGATTCGGCCGGCACAGCCGCTGCCGAGCCACATCGAACGATTGACCGGAGTGACAAACGCGATGCTGGAAAACGCCATGGAGACAGCGGAAGCCGTTTCGGCCCTTGAGGATTTGACGGAGGAGGGGCCGCTGATTCTCTGGCATGGGGCTTGCCTGCTGCCCTTTTTCCAAAAAGCCTTTGGCGAAGCTGGAAGTGATCGCAGGGTGCCATGAGGAAGATGGTTTGCCGATCGAACCCTGCACGGGATCATAACAAAAGCCTGTTCCGGTTTGACGCCGGAACAGGCTTTTTCTGTCATTTATTTTCCTTTCAAGGATCACGAAGCGGGAACGGAGATCACTTCACTGAATTCAGGGGAGACGTAGGCTTCCTCGCCGCCGAAGATAATCTTCCGCCAGCCTTCGCTCTCGCCCAGATATGGAAAGCGTTCTCCCGGCTTTGCGCTGCCGAGCGCCGGGTAGCTTGTGCCGGGGCCCTCGCGCACGTTGAGCGAGCTTCCCTCCTGCACGTTGATCACCTGCACCATGTCGACAAAGCGCACCGTCAGCTCCGGCACCACCACGAACGGGATGGTGATGGAGACGGCTGCCGTGCCGCTTTCGGCGCCGGAGGAAGCATCCGAAGTTTCAGAAGCGGCGGAGGAAGCGGACGGGGGCGTTTCCCCTTTTTTTCCGCAGGCCGACAGCCCGCACAGCAGGCAGAGCGCCAGAGCAAGACATAAAATCCGATGGTGTTTCACGTTCCTCCCCGCCTTTCCGGTTGGTGTGGTCCAATCTGGTGGTTCTCTTTCATTATACCCCGGCGTTTGAGGAAATTACAATAAAAAAATTGTAATATTTCTGAAAATTTTGCGCTTTTTGAGAGCGGGAAAATCCTGTGCGGATTCAGCCGATCAGCAACCGGCGCAGATCCCCGGCATCTGCGGCGAACACATGCGCACCCTGCTCCTCCATGTCTTCCCGCGTACCGTAGCCATAGAGCACGCCGATAAACGGAACTCCCGCATCGCGCGCTCCGGCGGCATCGTACCGCGTGTCCCCGATCATCACAGCTCTCGACTTGTCGTGCTCTCCGAGCGCGTCCAGCGAGCGGCGGATCAGCGCGGGCTTTTCTCCGCCGGTGCCGTCCGGGTTTGCGCAGGCAAAGAAATCAAACGCTTCCCAGAGGGAAAACGCGTCCATCATGGCTCCCATGGCCGGGCGGGGCTTGGTGGACGCCACGGCAAGCTTGGCTCCCTCCCGCCGCAGATCGCGCAGAAGCTCCGGGATGCCCGGAAAGAAGCGGCTCATGCGCCAGTTGCCTTCGAGGTACCGCGCCCGGTGCCAGTGCCCGGCGCGCTGGGCCATCTCGTGCGGCATTCCCACGATGCGTTCATAGCTTTCGTGCGAAGGCGGTCCCACAAAGCGCCGCAGCTGCTCCGGTTCCGGTTCGGGCCAGCCAAAGTGCGCCATCGTTTCCCGTGCCGTCTGCAAAATGCCCTCGCCGGATTCAAATACCGTGCCGTCGAGATCCCACAAAACCGTATCATAAAAAAGGGACAAGGAAATCTCCTTCTTTCTTCCGTTTGTTTCGTTTTTCTATGTTTCTAATTATATCACAACATCCGATCGGTGTGCAACGAACTGTGCCGGAAGGAAGGAAATTGGTGATGGTTCCGTCATAATCGACAAAATCAGAGCGCTATTCTGGGGAGCGAAAGAGATTCTCTTACAGAATTATGCTTGAATTCCAGTGCTGGATACGGTACAATAAAAGCTGTTCCGATTTCATAAAAATCAAAAATAATCAAGCAAGAAAATTGTCGCTTCTGCGTGGAATACGCGGGCGGCGGAACAGGTGGTGAGATCGTGGCACAGGAAACGCTGGAACGGATCCGGCAGGCGGAGGAAAAAGCCGAAGCTCTTGAGCAGGAGGGAAAACGCCAGGCGCAGGAGCTGCTGCAAAACGGAAAAGCCGAGGCGGCCGCGAAGGAAAAACGGCTGACACAGGAGGCGATGGAGCGCGGACAGGAGCAGATCCGCAAGGCCGAGCAGGAGGCGCAGGCTGTTCTGAAACGGGCGGACGCGAACGCCGCGAAGGCAATCGAAGCGCTGCGCGAACAGGCGAAGCAAAACGGGCAGGCGGCGGTGGAAGCCGTCCTGCGGCGTCTGGCCTGACGGCCGGGGGAAGGAGGAATCAGTTTCATGGCAATCGTACAGATGCAGCGCATCCGCGTATGCGGACTGCGGCGGCAGAGGAAGCACATCCTCGAGCTGCTGCAAAGGCGCGGCGTCGTGGAGATCGACGAGCCGGGAGAGGATCAGGCGGGTTTTGAACGCGCGGACGTGTCCTCCCAGCGGGCGTCGCTGGAGAAGGAGCTGCGCCAGACACAGGAGGCGCTGCAAATTCTTCAGGACGCCGTGCCGGAGAAAAAGCCCCCTCTCTCCATGCTGGCCGGACGGAGTCCGCTCACGGAGAAGGAGCTGGAGGACTTCCGGGAGCAGAGCGCCAAGACGATGGCGCTCGTCCGGCAGGTAACGTCCGCCGCCCGGGAGCGCGAGGAAATCCGCGCTTCGCTTCTGCGGCTGGAGACGGAGGAGGAGGCCCTGGCCCCCTGGTCGTCGCTTGACGTTCCTCTGCGATCGCGGGGGACGAAAACAACGGCTGTGTTTGCCGGGACGCTGCCCGGCGAGTGGACGGCGGCCGCCCTGGAAGGACGGGCCGAGCCGATCCCGCTCTCCGTGGAGA
>OERR01000142.1_pt1 | contig 18609 bp, 12 predicted proteins | sample 1540051 | NCBI WGS metagenome assembly OERR01 (sample SAMEA3891884, study PRJEB23780) | metagenome | biome: terrestrial biome; feature: animal house; material: Caecal content | place: Italy | collected 2015-05-05 | reverse complement strand
ATCGCCTATTCGGCCTGCGTGTTCAGCATTTCTATCCACGCTCCCCGCGAGGGGAGCGACTTTTCTCCCCCAGCAGCACCCGTACCTCATAGGGATTTCTATCCACGCTCCCCGCGAGGGGAGCGACGTAGCGGTACAAAGTTGCGCTCGAACTGACACATTTCTATCCACGCTCCCCGCGAGGGGAGCGACGGTAGGTGTCGATCTCCTGGGTGAGGGTGGAGCGATTTCTATCCACGCTCCCCGCGAGGGGAGCGACCCATTCGTTCCAGATTCGGACGTAGGCCCGGAAAGATTTCTATCCACGCTCCCCGCGAGGGGAGCGACTTTTAAGTGAGTTACAACAGATTCACAACATTTTATTTCTATCCACGCTCCCCGCGAGGGGAGCGACCACTCGCCCGTCCCGCTGGTCGATGCCCACACCTCATTTCTATCCACGCTCCCCGCGAGGGGAGCGACGGGGATGCTAAACAAAGGGAAAACAGTCCTGCGAGCCTATTTCTATCCACGCTCCCCGCGAGGGGAGCGACGAGTTGGGAGGGCTGGGACGAGGCGGACGACGAATTTCTATCCACGCTCCCCGCGAGGGGAGCGACCCGGGGCCCAGGAAGGGGCCGGGGCAGAGACGTATTTCTATCCACGCTCCCCGCGAGGGGAGCGACAAGATACATCGTGGTTTGTTACTCTGACCTACGACATTTCTATCCACGCTCCCCGCGAGGGGAGCGACGACGCTTTGCACTTGGGTGCAGGCAGAGCATGACATTTCTATCCACGCTCCCCGCGAGGGGAGCGACCAGTGGATACCCCGCCGTGGGAGGACACCAGCCAGAATTTCTATCCACGCTCCCCGCGAGGGGAGCGACCGGGCATGGGCCGCGTCCAAGTCTGGTCGAAATAATTTCTATCCACGCTCCCCGCGAGGGGAGCGACCCAGCTGTTCCATAATGCTCATGGGTTTTCTCCTTATTTCTATCCACGCTCCCCGCGAGGGGAGCGACCGTAGAAATTGGCGCCGAACACGCCGGGGTCGAGATTTCTATCCACGCTCCCCGCGAGGGGAGCGACCCGGCCGGTCCTGGTCCTCATCGTCGGGTTTGTCCATTTCTATCCACGCTCCCCGCGAGGGGAGCGACATACGCGCACCAGTCTCGTACATTGCGATTGCAATTTCTATCCACGCTCCCCGCGAGGGGAGCGACTGCTGAAAGTATCTCGTAGCACAATAGGAATGTATATTTCTATCCACGCTCCCCGCGAGGGGAGCGACTGGACCAGGTGAGGTCCATGAAATCTTCGCCCTTCGATTTCTATCCACGCTCCCCGCGAGGGGAGCGACCGAGAACCTGCGGCCAAGGGGACATTGGGAAAAAATTTCTATCCACGCTCCCCGCGAGGGGAGCGACGCGAGAGGCCCTCATCTTGGCCTACAAAGCCGCATTTCTATCCACGCTCCCCGCGAGGGGAGCGACGGAAACCGACGCCGAAAGCGGCGACTTCATTCTATTTCTATCCACGCTCCCCGCGAGGGGAGCGACGGCCGTCACCAGCTGTTTGCCGAGGTTGAGCCAGTTATTTCTATCCACGCTCCCCGCGAGGGGAGCGACCAGATTTGCCGGACTTTGCCACGGTCCCGCAGCTCATTTCTATCCACGCTCCCCGCGAGGGGAGCGACCGCGATTAGTTCTTCAACCGCGTCCCAGTTCTTCAGATTTCTATCCACGCTCCCCGCGAGGGGAGCGACGATACCGATAATCGGCCCACGCCTCCTGATACCCATTTCTATCCACGCTCCCCGCGAGGGGAGCGACTTAAACCCGCCTTGTATCATTTTCGTGGGTTCACATTTCTATCCACGCTCCCCGCGAGGGGAGCGACAGGTGTCCGCTGGGACGAGAGCGTCCGCCGCAAAAATTTCTATCCACGCTCCCCGCGAGGGGAGCGACGTACCACCGCGTGCATCAGCCTCGAGAATGTGCTATTTCTATCCACGCTCCCCGCGAGGGGAGCGACGAAGGCAGGTCGGCCTACCGGCCATGGCCGCGCCATTTCTATCCACGCTCCCCGCGAGGGGAGCGACATCCAAGCCTTAACCAGTGGGACGAACGCAGCAGATTTCTATCCACGCTCCCCGCGAGGGGAGCGACCGGCCTCCTAGAGGCTGCTAGCCCCTTTTCCGGCGATTTCTATCCACGCTCCCCGCGAGGGGAGCGACAACAAACGCTATTTATCACGTTTACATACGATGATATTTCTATCCACGCTCCCCGCGAGGGGAGCGACCGAGGGAATCGTAGAGGACGCCGAAACCATCATCAATTTCTATCCACGCTCCCCGCGAGGGGAGCGACCGAGGGGTTCCTGAAAAAAGGGAAAACAGTCCTGCATTTCTATCCACGCTCCCCGCGAGGGGAGCGACCGGGCCGGGCCTTGTTCTTCTGCATGGGAGGAGATTTCTATCCACGCTCCCCGCGAGGGGAGCGACGATGACCTGAGGAGGTGAAACCATGGCATACCGTATATTTCTATCCACGCTCCCCGCGAGGGGAGCGACCTGCGGCAGCACGCACACCGTCACGGACTGTACGAATTTCTATCCACGCTCCCCGCGAGGGGAGCGACCATTGATGCAACGGCAATACCGTCCAACTTCCATATTTCTATCCACGCTCCCCGCGAGGGGAGCGACACGCAACCGGAGACTGGAGCGGCAACAGTTCGGGATTTCTATCCACGCTCCCCGCGAGGGGAGCGACGAACCAACGGCGGCAGTTCACTATGGGACCCTCAATTTCTATCCACGCTCCCCGCGAGGGGAGCGACCCGCCCAGCGGACTTTCCAGTTCATGGCCAAGGAATTTCTATCCACGCTCCCCGCGAGGGGAGCGACCCGTGTCCCGCTCCGCCTTGCGCACCCGTTTGAGATTTCTATCCACGCTCCCCGCGAGGGGAGCGACGGGCGTTGCCCTGGCAGTAAATCTCTTTGTTGAATTTCTATCCACGCTCCCCGCGAGGGGAGCGACGGAAACAACACCATGCAGTTCATGGACTACGCGATATTTCTATCCACGCTCCCCGCGAGGGGAGCGACAGCAAATGTGCTGAAAAATAAAAGATTACCATCAGCGGCATTTGTTTAATAAGCTGCAGCTCACCAAAAATGTGGGCTGCATTTGTGCAGGATGTGCTATCTTGGAAGCATGGTCTTCTTATTTGACCAAAGCAGCCAGGTGCGAGGGAACAGGGGGTTTTCTGTTTGCTAGACTCTCGCACCCGTTGTGGATAGCATACCACAAACGAGCGCATTAAACCAGCAGGACCTCATCTTGCGGCCATGGAGGCGTGAGGCCGATGTGATCCACTTTGGTTTTGTAGCTGTTGCCCAGGCGGTAAAAGCGCAGACTGTCGGCCTCCGGGTCGATCAAAGCGGCCAGCTCTGCTTTGAACAAAGCGTACTGCGCGGCATCCAGGATGCACTCAAATACGGAATTCTGCACGCGCTGGCCGTGGTTGACACAAGCCTTTGCAACCTTGCGCAGCCTGCGCCGTCCGGCTGCTGTTTCGGTGTTGACGTCGTAGGTGACCAAAACCAACATAGACGCTCTCCTTATTTCCAGAAAAAGGGGGGATAGCGATCCAAGTCGCCCCGCATGGTACGGGCCAGCAGCAGAGCCTGCACATAGGGTACCAGTCCCCAGGGGATTTTTTCACCCAGAAAGGGGTGCTGGATGGTCTGCTTCCTGCGCTGCTGCCATGCCTGCAGAAAGGCCCGGCGGCCCTCATCGGTCAAAAGGACGGCGCCGCTTTCCTGTTTGACACAGTGCTTGGGCAGAATGGTCTTTTGATTGATGCAGGTCAGCACAAAGCGATCGGCAAAAGAGGCGCGCAGTTCTTCCATCAGATCCAGCGCCAGGCTGGTGCGGCCGGGTCGTGGCTGGTGCAAAAAGCCGACATATGGATCAAGTCCGACGCCTTCCAGTGCAGCGGCGCAATCGCGGGCCAACAGCGTGTAGGCAAAGGAAAGCAGGGCGTTGACCGGGTCCAGCGGCGGGCGGCGGGTGCGCTTGGTGAAGGCAAAGGTTGGACGCTGCTGAAGGATCAAGGCATCAAAGCCGCTGAAGTAGAGCTGTGCCGCTTCGCCTTCGATGCCGCGCAGTTCTTCGGCGGTCATGGCATCTTCAACCCGGGGGAGAGCTGCGGCCAGCTGGCCCGACAAGGTTTTCAGCCGCTCGACGGGGACGCGCTGTGGATGGTCGCGCGTTGCGCGTTCCAGCACCCAGCGGGCGTTATAGATCTTGCCCAGCAGGAACCCTTTGGCGTAGCGGCAGCTGACGCCGGGATCGTCCGCCGCGCGGAACTGCTGCTGGCGGAGTAAAACGTTTCCCTTTGTCTCTCCGACAGAGCGGGCCAAAAACCTCCCGCGCGGCGTGAAGAACGCCAGGTCGACATTCCGCTGGGCGCAGGCGCCCATCAAAGCAGGGGAGGCGCCCGCGTAGGAAAAGCAGAGGATGCCCTCCAGGGTGTGCAGCGGGAACCGCGCTGCTTCGGCGTCCCCCTGCTTGACCACAACGGTTTCGCCGTCCAGGGTCAGATAGCTGCTTTCGGTCAAAACAAATAAAGTATTCAGCAGCTTTCGCATGGCGCATCTGCCTCCGTTTCTTCCAGGTGGGTGCGGATGTAGCCTGTCGGATCGGCCCGCCGGCAGAGGACGGGCAGGCACAATTCTTTCAGGGAGCAGGCATTGCAGTGCTTGCCGGGTTTGACCTTGGGGGTGTAGCCACGTTCAAAGTAGTCGTTCATCTCGCCGGCCACAGCCTGGGTTTTCTGCCGCAGTTCCGGGGTCAGGTCCACCCATTCACGGCGCCGGGTCTCTGCATAGAAAAGAGCGCCCCGTGGGATTTCACAGACCAGCATTTCTTCCAGCGCCATGGCCTGCGCGCAGAGCTGCAAACGGTCGGCATCGCTGGATTTGGGCGCGCCGTGCTTGTATTCCACCGGCAGAGGCAGCCACAGCCCGGGATACCCCTGGAGCGGCACCCCTGCGGGGTCGGCGTGGAATTCCACCACGTCGCAGATGCCGGACAGATGCAGCCGGTGGCTGACCACTCGCAGGCCCCGCACGGTCAGCAGATTGCCGCGCTTTTCGTGAAGCGCTTCGTCGTGGCAGCGCTCGTGCAGGAGATGCCCTTCGGCGGTGCGCAGGTTTTCGGCCCATTGCTGTTCCAGATGGATGAGCGCCCACTGGCGGCGGCAGAAGCAGAAATGCTGGATGCCGGACATCTGCAGATCACGGTCGGGGTCCATCAGGTCAGCCTCTGGCAGGTGACGCCGGCGGGCAGATCGGTATCGACGGTCACCCGGTAGTCGCTGTACTTGCGGGGGACGGTCACGCCCTCCACACGCTGGACATGGACCGCGTCAAACAGCTTGTAGGCGGGGGCGTTGCCCAGCTCGGAATCATGCCGGAAAACGATCAGCTCGCGCACGGCCATTTTGCCGCGTGCCGCGCTGTGGTCGTTTTCAAACATATTCAGGATCGCTTCCCACAGGAGCTGCAGATCCTCCTCCGAAAAGCCGGTGACCTTGCGGGCCAGGTTGGCCGAGACGAAGCCCTCTGCGCGGTACAGGCCGTAGGGGACGATGTACTTGCGGCCCATTGTGTTATTTTTATCACCTGCGTCCGATTCGGTGGTGATGGCGATGCGGGTGATGGTGATCTCCTGGGGCAGGATGGGGTCGATGCTGCGGGCAAAGCCCAGCTGCACCGGGCCCCGCACCTGGCCGCAGTTCAGCGCGCCTTTGACAAAGGTGGTCATCACTGCGCCGAAGGTGCGGATGTCATAAAAGTTCCGGCACATGAAGTCGCGAATCTTGCCGTCCAGAGCGGGGTCGTCCTTTTTGGCGGCCTTCAGGTCCTTGTCCACGCCCAGGTAGTGCAGGGCTTCGGCGTCGCTGCGCTGGAGGGGCACCTGGTCTTTGATGTAGATGCGGTAGCCGTCGGCGTCCTCTTTGGCGTCCTCAATATAGTTGCGGATCTTCCGCTTGAGGCAGACGTCCGTCACCAGGCCGCAGCCGGTCTCGGGGTCCACGCGGGGCATATTGCCGGCGTCGGGGTCGCCGTTGGGGTTGCCGTTTTCCACATCGAACAGGATGACAAAATCGTAGCGGTTCTTGATGGCTTCGGACATGATTACTTTTCCTCCTTCTTGGCATAGCGGTTCTGGGCCTCGTGGTAGTATCCGATCTGGAAGGCGCTCTGCTCGTCCAGGGTCATCCGGGCGGGCAGGGTCTCGGTGATGCGGCTGTGCAGCTCAGTAAGACGCTTTTCATAGTAGGCGGCGAGCCCGCCGCCCAGTTTGTTCAAATGCTTTTGCGCGAGGTTGATGAGAGGGGGGAACACAAGGGCCGGCGTGGCCGACGCCGCGTTGAAATAGCGGCTTCTGATAGTGGTTTTAATGTCGGGGCTGGCGCTGCGCTGGATCGACTCCAGCACCGAAAACAGCCGGCCCAGCACATAGGGCAGATAGGCGCTCTGTTCGTTCAGTTCCATGGTCATGACCTCCTTGAGTTGTTTGTCGCGGGAATTGCGGCTGTAATAGGCTTTGAGGATGGCCGCCTGGCCCCAGGTGATGTTCTGCTGGGCGCGGATGCGCAGCTGGACGCCGTTCAGCAGGGTGGCGGGGTAGAGGGCGTTGTTCAGGACCGCCAGCAGCAGGTCGCCTGCCAGGCGCTGGGCCGGCTCGGGGGCCCTGGAGCCGAGGGCAGGTTTGCGGACCGTCTCAAGGGCCATGCGCCAGATGGTCAGCAGCGTGTTCTGGGCGTCCGCGGGGCGGATGATGTTCAGTCGCTCGTAATGGCGGGAGAGGTTCTTCGCCAGATCGCCGAAGCTGTTCTGCCAGAAAAAGCGCACCGACAGGCGGGCGGCATTGGGGGCAAGCCCCAAAATGTAGAACCGGGTGCCGGGATCGAGGCGGCTGCCGTCCCAGTCGACAGGCGTCCCGCTGGACAGCTGCTTGAGCACGTTGAAAAGATCGGCTTCCTGATAGACGGCGCTTTCCTCTGCCCCGCCGCCGAACAGGGCAAACATGGCGCAGTCCTGATAAGCGCTGTCGGAGCCGTCGGCCCAGAACACGATGGTGGTGTCTCCCACCCGGCAGACGTGGTTCCGGTCGGCCAGCAGGGTGTTGAGCGCGGTGGTATACGCAAAAGCGGCGTATTCGCTGGTGGGCGCATTGCTGCCCTGTTCATGCTCGTAAGAGCAGAATGCCGGCCCGTTGAAGGAAACCAGCGCCGCGCCGGTGGGCTGGGCCCCGGCGACCCCCTTGATGTTGGGATGCAGCCGGGCAAGGGGCGCGTGGCGGCCGGTCACCAGGCAGAGGATATCCTCTGCGCCGTCGGAACTGCCTGCGTCGTAATGGTTTTGCCAGGCGTCGCGGACGGCGGGGTCCTCCGCAGCCGGGTGCCCGCCGTAATAGAAGGTCAGGTTGCCGCCCTTCATCAGATCGTCCCAGTCCTCCTGCAGCAGGGGGCAGGCGGATGCCTGAGCGGGGTCCCAGCGCGCAAAAAAGCGGACGATGGCTTGGGCCGCCGGGGAGGCGGCATCCTGCAAAAGCTCGGTGTGCAGGGCCTTTGCAGCGGCAAAGCAGCCGGCGGTGCGCTCCGGTTTGCCCTTGCTGTCTGCGCCCAGCAGGTAGCCGCTGTTGTCGCACAGGAAGTTGGCCGCAACGGCGACGCTTCGCTTCACCTGCGCGGGCAGCAGGAGCTCGCGGGGGGCCAGGGCCTTCTTTTTGCCGCGGGTGACTTCCTGCTGCAAATGGAACAGCTGGACAAGGTTGCCTTCCGCATCCAGATCCAGCCCGTAGGCCACTTTGACCTGGCTCCATCCGGGGCGGCCGATTTTGCCCTGTTTCAGCAGATCTTCATAACAATGGGTCAATGCCTGCAGGATCATCGGAACACCTCACAATTCCGGACGTCGAGGACGCCGTTTTCCAGCCTGGCGCGGAAATAGGTGGGCGTAATGTTTTGCGGGTCGGTGTAATCGAAGTCGTACAGCATCAAACCAAGGTCTCTGGTCTCTTTGATGGCTTCGATCGGCCCGCCCGGCCAGCGGCGGAACGAAGCGGGAAACTCCTTGCAGCCCAGATAGGGCGTCGTAAAACACTGCCCTTTTTCCATCCGCCGCGTCACAATATCCTGGAACTTGCCGGGGTTGTCCGACGGCGCGGCCTTGCTGGTCATCTCAAAGTGGGCCTCGATGACGTAGTGCACATCCTGCAGCAGCAGCGAAGAACGCTGCACGATCTCCTGGGGCGTGGCGAGGTACAGTTCCTGCCGCCCGCCCTGCGCGGCCTGCCGGACATTGCGGGCGGAGATCTTGCTTAAAACCTCGTTTCGGCGTATACTGGTAAAGGAAATCGGGTTCAGGACATGGATGCGATCGATGCGCCAGCGCAGCCCGGGATGAAAATAGACAGCTTCCACCATGCCCCGCGCCGCAGAGGGCGTGGGGACATCATAGGACACCTTTTCCACTTTCAATTCCGGCCTGCTGAACAGGGCGTAAGGCCCCCAGACCTCCAGTTGGATCACAACTTACATCTCCTTTCAATTGTATGTAATTTGTAACTATAATTTACACCGGGAAAAGAATCCTGTCAAGACAAACGGACGAAAAACAAAGAGAAATATAAAAGATCGTAGGATTGCCCAAATTTGTCATAATTTTTTTGTAGGACATTGCGGAACGATGGACAGCCGGTTTGCTTTTTGAAAAAAATCGGATATAATACAAATGTCAGCCTACTTGCCCCATGCGGGGGGAGTGCTGTGGATAGAAAAAATTGGATGTACTTTGTAGAAAAGCGGCGGCAAGAGGAGCGACCTCTTGCCGCCCTTTTCGTGGCGTTTCAGATCAAAAGAGCGTTGCCGGTGTCCACTTCCAGAGAAAGGCCGACGTTTCGGTCGTAGAGGGAAGGATCGGTCAGACGATAGGAAGCGCCGTCCAGGAGCTCCGCCGCGCCGGCGTCCAAAAGCGCCTGCAGGTGGCTGGGATAAATTTGGACGGCATACTGGCCCAATTTGCGGTAAAGCGCCCGGCTGGGCCGCCCGGCCTGCAGCTGGGCGATGAAGGGCTGGCTCTCTTGCAGGGAGAGATAGAGGGTGACGGTGGGGGAGTCGATCAGGTGAAACTGCTCCGCCACGGTGGCAAACGGGAGGGCACAGCCCTGGTAACCGCGGCGGAAGGCGTCCAGGATCCCCTTTTGATCCAGGGCGGCGTCGCCCTTCAGGGTGCGGTAAAAGGAAAAATAGGCTTCGATGGCCTGTGGGCTGGCCGGATCGGCAAAGTGCGACAGCACATTGCGGGTGGAATCCACATTGGGCCGGATCATGGCCGGGGCGCGCTGGCCTTCCAGACGGAAAATGGTGACCAGGCTTTCGGCGGCAGAACGGAGCCCTTCCCGGTTGCAGCGGCCCGCCGTCTGCAAAATGGAATCGAGACCGGCTTCTTCCCGCCAGGCGGCAGGAAAATCCACGTCCACGCCTGCTTCGATCAAAGAGGTGGAGACCACCCGGCAGGGTTTGCCGTCCAGCAGGCGGGCGCGGATCTCGTTCAGGAGGCGCTTGCGGTCGGCAGGGCAGAGCAGGGTGGTCAGGCAATAACGCCCCTCCGTTTCCAGCATGGCATAGAGCTTTTGCGCTGTGGAGCGGCGATTGACCACACACAGGGTCTGCGGCTGGGCATTCAGCCGGCTGGCAAGCGCTTCTTCGGACAAGGCGCCGGCCTGGCACAGGGTGGTGCGGTGGAAAAAGTCGTAGAGGGACTGGGTGTCCGGGCAGAGCTCCTGCATCGAGAGGCGGGGCGCCAGCTGCGCGAACAGAGGCTGCAGGGCCGGCTGCGTGGCGGTGCAGAGCACAGCGGTGACGCGGTAGGACTGCACCAGCTGCCCGATGGCTTCCACACAGGGCAGCAGAGAGTGGACGGGCAGGGTCTGCGCTTCATCGAAAATCACAACGCTGTTGGCAATGTTGTGCAGCTTGCGGCAGCGGGACGGCCGGTTGCTGTAGAGGGACTCAAAAAACTGCACCGCTGTGGTGACGATCACGGGCGCATCCCAATTCTCTGTTGCAAGGGATTTGCGGTAAAGTGCGGCATCGACCGCATCGTCGCTGGCAGAGTAGTCCGCGCCGGAGTGGTGTTCAAGGACATTTTCGTCCCCCAGGATGCTCCGAAAGGTTTCGGCGGTCTGGTCGATGATGGACGTGTAGGGGATCACATAGATGACCCGGGACAGGTTGTGAGCTACGGCGTGGGCGAGGGCAAAAGCCAGAGAGGAAACGGTTTTGCCGCCGCCGGTGGGGACCGTCAGGGTATAAAGGCCGGCGGGCCGTTCCCGACCGGCATCAAGGCAGCGCTGTAGGATCTCACAGCGCTTGCGGTTCAGCGCGTTGGAAGGGTTCAGCCAGGGGGCAATGTGCTGCCGCAGCTTCTGCAACAGGTCGGAGAGGGGCGCATACCCGCCGCGCGGCGCAGGCTCTTCCCGCATAAAGGCTTCGGTGTCCAAAAAGTCGGCGTCTACCAGGCAGGAATAGAGCATTCGGGTGTAAAAGGCTTCGCTGAGATTGTCGGGCGCGATCTGCGCCGGGCGCTTTGCGCTTGAAAGGCTGGGCTGGACCTCCCGGGACCAGGTTTCGCAGGGCTCGACGGCTTTTTTGAGCCGTCCGAATAAGGTGGGTATCTCGCTGCGGTCGGTGGAAGAACCGCCATCCGGCAAACCGCTGTGGTGGCCGGCAATGGCGAAGGCCGCTTCCGGCTGCCGCAGGCGGAACGCTTCCTGCGCACCGGCGGTGGAATGGTCCACCGTACAGCTGCTGCCCTGCAGACGACTTTGAAAGGCCTCGCTGTATTTGCCGATGTCGTGGAGCATCCCGGCCAGGCGGGCCTGCTCGTCGCCCCCAAAGGGGAGAGCAAACTGTCCGGCCAGGGCCGCGGTGCCCTCCAGGTGCTCCAGCACCGTCTGCACACGGCTCTTATCCTCGGACTGGTGTGCAAGAAATGCGGTTGAATGTTGGCTTTGCACGATGATTTTCACCCTTTCTGATAAATTGGGAAGGAACAGGAGCTTTGCTAGAGTCTGTTTTAAAACCTCCATATTGCCGAATAATTCACCCCAAAAGGGTAAATATCAAGAAGCAAACCGCAAGATTTCGCCTGTATTTCAAGCCTTTTAGGCACAGTAGGCACCCCTTTTTGGTAGAAAGAAACAATAATTTTGGGTTTTCAAACACGCCCTAAATATAGGATAACACTTTAAAAGGGCTATAAAAAGGATTTTTATGAAAAAATTGAATAAAAAGACGGCGAGATGTACGCAGAATGTCAACTAAAATGAGGCAACATCAGATCGATCCCAAAGGGCTAAACGGCCGAGTTGGCTATAAAAGTAGAGGCTGCCTCAACCGCCGGCGGTATAGGGCTGGCCGCATGGCGCGGCGCCGCTGCCCAGCGGGGTGACGCGGTACAGCCGGCTGGGGTCGAGTCCTGCCAGACGCACCCGGCGGTAGCCGGCGTTGACCTGCTGCAAGATCAGGTAATCCCCCACAAGGGCGGTCGTTTGGTCGGGGGACACCGTCATCCAGACGGCTTCGTTGTGGGTAAAGGGGCTTTGCAACCGCCAGAAGGTGCCGAATTGCAGCAGCTGGCGGTGCCGTTTGAAAAATTCCACCTGCCGTGCTACCAGTTCCTGGCCGCGGGGGCTGAGCTGGGTTAGGTCCAGTTCGTACCCGAAGGCGCCGAAAAAGGCCACGTTGGCCCGCATGGTCAGGGAGGTGACGCGGTCCAGCTGGTGGTTGGGGACGGCCGCCACATGGGCCCCCATGCTGGAGATGAGGTAGACAAAGCCGGTGCCGTACTGGATCTTGAGCCGCTCCACCGCGTCGGTGTCGTCGCTGGTCCAGCACTGGGGGGCGTAGTAGAGCATGCCCGGGTCGAACCGCGCGCCGCCCGAGGCGCAGGACTCGAACAGGATCTGCGGGAAACGGCTGGTGAGCCGGTCGTACAGCCGGTAGAGGCCCAGGATATACCGGTGCAGCACTTCGCCCTGGCCCGCGGGGCCGGCGGCGCAGGAGAAGGCGTCGCTGATGCTGCGGTTCATGTCCCATTTGATGTAGCTGACCGGCACGCCGTCCAGCAGCGCCTCCAAACGGCGGTAGAGGAAGTCCACCACGTCGGGGTTGGAATAGGCCAGTACATACTGGTGGCGGCTGGGCTGGGGCCGGCGGCCCGGCTGGTGCAGCACCCAGTCAGGGTGCTCGTCCCACATCCGGGTGCCTGCGTTGACCATCTCCGGCTCGATCCACAGCCCGAACTGCAGGCCCATGGCGTTGAGTTTTTCGGCAAAGCCTTTCAGGCCGCCGGGCAGCTTGGCGGTGTCCACTTCCCAGTCGCCCAGGCCGCCGCGGTCATCGCTGCGATGGGTGAACCAGCCGTCGTCCAGCACAAACAGCTCGATGCCCAGGGCCTTGGCCTGGGCAGCCAGGGCCAGCAGCTTTTCTTCGTTGAAATCAAAATAGGTGGCCTCCCAGTTGTTGACCAGGACCGGACGCACCTTGTCCCGCCAGACACCCCGTGCCAGCCGGGTGCGGTAAAGCTGGTGGTAGGTCTGGGACATCCCGTTGAGCCCCCGGTCGCTGTAGACCATCACGGCTTCGGGGGTGGAGAAGGTCTCGCCGGGGCGCAGGGTCCAGCGGAAGTTCTGGGGATGGATGCCCATGGTCACACGGGTGACGTGGTAGGGGTCCACGTCGGCCTGCGCCAGGAAATTGCCGCTGTACACCAGGCTGAACCCATAGACCTCCCCAGCCATTTCGCCGCAGTCGGGGCGCTTGAGGGCCAGGAAGGGGTTGAAGTGGTGGCTGGAGTGCCCGCGCAGGGAATAGACGGCCTGCACCCCCTCCGCCAGGGGGCGGGTGGTGACGTGCCGCTCCCGGGCCCAGGCGCCGGTCAGTTCCACCATTTCGTAGCCGCTGTCGGGCAGGTCCAGGCAGAGGCTCATGGCACGGTCCAGCTGGACCGGTCCCTGGCCGGTGCAGGCGATCTCGGCGTGCCGTGCCAGGGCGGGCAGCTGCTCAAAGAGGGTGTAGAACAGCTTGACCGTGACGCCGGCCAGCGGGTCGGCCAGGGTGACCGTCAGGGTGGCGGCTTCGCTGTCCTGCTCTGTATAGGTCGCGGGCAGGCCCTCGATGGGCGGCTTGCCCGGCGTGACGGTATGCTTCTGGTAGCGGAGGTCCAGCAGGCGGCTGCCGTCCGGCATCTGGGCGTCCAGCGCAGGCAGGTGCATATCCCCGGCGCCGCAGGTGGGGTATTCCTGTTTGATATGCTCCAGCGAGTAGGCGTCGTCTCCGTCGAAGTAGCACACCGACATCGAGCGGGGCGCGGTCTCGAACAGGCGGTCGAAGTCCGGGCGGTCCCGCAGGGCTTTGCCGCAGTACAGCTGGCCCAGATGGCCGCTGGGCAGCACTTTAAAAATGTAGCTGACAGAGGCGTTGTGCAGATGGAACGTCCGGCTTTGCGGGTGGAACACAATGGGCATAGGGGTTGATCCTTTCTTCGGTTGGTCGGTTGAAAAAGCGGGAAAGCCGGGGGCCTGGCGGAAAACACCAGGCGCCCCGGCTTTCATTATACACCGTGCTCCTAGGCGCTGGCAACCGCAAAGCAGCTCGTAAGGACCGGCTATGAAAAGATACGTGCCCGGCCGCTTTACAGGCTGGCACAGCCAAATGAAAACATCCGGGCGTCCAGCGGGGATTACGGGATCTTTCTGGAATCCTTTCCGGAGGTGCCCATCCGGGGCCTGGTGCTGCGCAACATCGTCATCGACGGCGTCCGCCGCCCGCTGCACGGCAGAAACTGGCAGGACGCGGTGGTCGAACAGGTCGTCATCAACGGCAAATCCTATCTCCGCCCCGATGGGGTGCGGATTCTGGGGGCGCCCAGCCCCGGCGCCGTAGTCGAGGCCAGGGCGTACAGCTGTGTGGCGGACAGCCCGTTCCTTTTCCAATGGGAGTGCTCCTCCGACGGACAGCACTGGACCGGCTGCGGCACGGGCCCGCGGTTGGTCACGCCTTCGGCCCAATGGCTGCGCCTCTGGGCCGAGCATCCGCCCGGATGCCGGGTGTGCAACCACCCCTATCGCGTCCTGCCTGCCCGGGCGGAAGGCGCAGCCGCCCGGCTGTATTGCCGCGGTATGCTGCCCGCCCCCGTGCTGGATCATGCCCAGCAGCCGGTGACGCGCGCCGAGCTGGCCCGAATGCTCCTGCCCCTGGCCGACCCGGACCGGGCCGCGCCCGGCCGATTGCGATGAGACCGTCGCCTGCCTGGCTTCGGCCAACGGCTTTCTGCCCCTGGAAGGAGGGCGTTTTTGTCCAGAGCAGACCGTACCCGCCAGGAAATGGCGACGGTAGCCATGCAGGCCTGCGGGGTCAATTACCGCAACGCCTCCACCACCATGCCGCTTTGCGCCGATGTGGCGGAGGTGCCCGCCAACTACGGCACCAACATTGCCCGCGCGCTTTATTTTGGTTTTATGTCCCTGGATGAGCGGGGGCGCTTTGGCCCCGGGCAGCCGGTGACCCGAAAGGACGCCGCAGAGATCCTGGACCGTGTGGCCGACTTTGCCGGCCTGTAATCTTCAAACGAGGTGAAAACAATGCCGGAACGCTTGACCATTCAAATCAACGACCATGACAACGTCGCCGTCGCGGTGCACGATCTGCCCGCCGGTACCAAACTGGAGGGCGGCCTCGTCACCCGGGACCCCATCCCCCAGGCCCACAAGATCGCCCTGCGGGACATCTCCGCCGGCGGCGAGATCGTCCGCTACGGGGTGGTGCTGGGCTACGCCAAAGCAGATATTCCCGCCGGCAGCTGGATCAACGAGCATATGCTCGACCTGCCCGAAAGCCCGGCCCTGACCGATATGCCCTGGGGCACCCGCATCAAGGCGGCGGAGGAACTGCCCGCCCCCACCCGCACCACCTGGCTGGGCTACCGCAACAAGGTGGGCCCTGCCGGCACACGCAACCTGCTGGGGATCGTCACCACCGTCCAGTGCGCCGCCGGCGTGCTGAAAGTGGCGGTGGAGCGGATCAAAAAAGAGCTGCTGCCGAAATACCCCCACGTGGACGGCGTGGTGGCCGTCACCCATCCCTACGGCTGTGGGGTCGCCATCAACGCGCCGCTGGCGTATCTGCCCATCCGTGCGGTGAGCAACCTGATCCGGCACCCCAACTTTGGGGGCGAGATCATGGTGGTGGGCCTCGGGTGCGAAAAGCTGACCTACGACCGGGTGCTGCCCCCCGAGGACATCACCCCCGAAAACGTCCTGACCCTGCAGGATTACGCCGGCCACGACGCCATGATGCAGGCTATCCTGGACATGGCCGACCGCAAACTGCAAAGGCTCGACCGGCGCCGCAGGGAAGAACTGCCCCTCAGCGAACTGCTGATCGGGATGCAGTGCGGCGGGTCGGACGCCTTCAGCGGCATCACCGCCAACCCCAGCGCTGGCTATGCCGCCGATATGCTGGTGCGGGGCGGTGCGACGGTGCTGTTCAGCGAGGTGACCGAAGTGCGGGACGGCGTGCACATGCTGGCCGCCCGCTGCGTCAGCGCCGAGGTGCGGGACAAGCTGGCCGCCGAAATGAAATGGTACGACGACTATCTGGCCGCCGGCGGCGTCGACCGGGACGCCAACCCCACCCCGGGCAACAAAAAAGGCGGCCTTGCCAACATTGTGGAAAAGGCGATGGGTTCCATCGCCAAGAGCGGCACTTCGCCCATCGTGGAGGTCCTTTCCCCGGCGGAAAAGCCCGCCAAACACGGCCTGATCTTTGCCGCCACCCCTGCCAGTGACATTGTCTGCGGGCCCAGCCAGCTGGCCAGCGGCATTGGCCTGCAGGTGTTCATGACCGGCCGGGGCACTCCCTACGGGCTGGATGTCGCCCCCGTCATCAAGGTGTGCAGCCGCACCGAGATGAAGGAACACTGGTTCGACCTGATTGACATCTCGGCCGGCCTGCTGGCTGCCTGCGGAGGCAGCAGCACCTCGACCACCGCAGCCTCGTCGGCCGCTGTTTCCACCGCGCCCGCCGACGGCGAAGTGTCCCTGAGCATGAGCTGGTGGGGCGGCGAGTCCCGCCACGAGGCATACCAGAAAGCCATCGCCGCTTTTATGGAAGAGCACGGCAACATCACGGTGAACCCAACCTTTTCGGCATGGACCCGTTGGGAAGATACCATGTCCACCAAATTTGCCGGCGGCGTGGCGGAAGATGTCTGCCAGATCAACTGGAACTGGATGTACAAATATTCGGGTCAGGGCCAGGTATTCACCGATCTGCGCGAATACAGCGATTACATCGACTTCTCCCAGTGGGATCAGAGCGCCATTGACCTCTGCTTTGTAGCTGACTCCCAACAGGCGGTGCCCACCTCGATGACCGGGCGCATTTTCTACTGGAACATGACGACTTTCCGCAAAGCAGGTTTGGAGGACTATCCAAGTCCGGCCTTGCTTACGCCGAGGCCGCCGGGGCCATTGACCCCATCGTGGAGGAAGCCAATGCCAAGATCATGGCTTTCTGCGAGTTCCGCCCCGATCCATTGTTCGAGGACGATTTCCTCAAGTCCCCCGGCACCGGCGTCTACCAGCAGGTGTTCGATACGATGGACTACGACAACGCGCCCAGCAGCGACCTGGTCGAGCTGTTGCTTGACGGTATGCAGGCCGCCGGCTATACTGTTTGATGAAAATACTATTGGTCAGGAAGGAGAATCTCACGATGAAAATTGGTTTTATTGGTCTCGGCATCATGGGCAAGCCCATGGCAAAAAATCTGTTCAAGGCTGGATATACGGATCTGCTGGTCAACAACCGCAGCCAGGCTCCCATCCAGGAGCTGGAGGCCGCCGGCGCCCGGGGTGCGAGCCAGGCTGAGATCGGCGAAAGCTGCGACGTGATCATCACCATGCTGCCCAACAGCCCCCAGGTCAAGGAGGTCATGCTGGGCGGCGCCAACAACGGCGTTGCGTCCCATATGAAGCCGGGCAGCATCTTCATCGACTGCAGCTCGATCAACCCGGTTGCCTCCAAGGAGATCGCCGCCGCCCTGGCCGAGAAAGGGGTCGAGATGCTGGACGCCCCCGTCTCGGGCGGCGAGCCCAAAGCCATCGACGGCACCCTGTCCTTCATGGTGGGCGGCAAACGGGAGATCTTCGACCAATGCAAGGACATCCTCTCCGCCATGGGGGCCTCGGTGGTCCGTTGCGGCGAGGTGGGCGCCGGCAACACCACCAAGCTGGCCAACCAGATCATCGTGGCCTGCAACATCCAGGCTCTGGCCGAGGCCCTGACCCTGGCCCAGAAAGCGGGTGTGGACCCGGCTTCGGTCTTTGCCGCCATCGAGGGCGGCCTGGCCGGCTCCACGGTCATGAACGCCAAGGCCCCCATGATGATCGAAGGCAACGATAAGCCCGGCTTCAAGATCGACCTGCACATCAAGGATCTGAACAACGTCCTCGACTGTGCCCACGCCGTGGGCGCGCCGGTGCCTATGACCGCCGAGGTGCAGGAGATCCTGCAGTGGCTGCACAACCGCGGCGAGGGCCAGAAAGACCACAGCGCCATTGCCCACTATTATGAATACCTGACCGGCATCGAGATCGGCCGCTGAGCGGCGCGTCTGAGGAGGACAAAACAATGCAGACCGATTTTATGAAAGGCGTCGTGGTCCCCATCCTGACCGTCATTGACGAAAACGAGCGGATCGACGAGACCGGCCAGCGCGCCCAGGTGGACTATGTCATTGAAGGCGGGGTCAGCGGCATTCTGGCGTTTGGTTCCAACGGCGAGTTCTACATGGTGGAAGAGGACGAAATGGAGCGCGGCCTGAAGATCATGGTGAATCAGGCCGCCGGCCGGGTGCCGGTCTACTTTGGCATCGGCGCCATCAGCACCCGAAAGTGCTGCCGCCTGGCCCGTATGGCTGTCCAGAACGGTGCGGCCGCCGTCAGCGTCCTGCAGCCCATATTCCTCAAACCCACCTACGGCGAGCTGTACAACCACTTTAAGACCATCGCTGAAAGCGTCCCCAAAACGCCGGTGCTGCTCTACAACAACCCCGGCCGGGTGGGCTACACCCTCAGCGCCCGGCTGGTGGACGAGCTGGCCCACAACGTGCCCAACATCGTGGGCATGAAGGACACCAGCGGCGACATCACCCAGACGGCGGAGTTCATCCGCCGCACCCGGGACGTGGGCTTCAAGGTCTTTGGCGGCAAAGACACCCTGCTGTACGCCAGCCTCTGCCACGGGGCGGTGGGCGGCGTCTGCACCGCGGCCAACTTCATGCCCGAGCTGATCACCGACGTCTACAACAAGTACGCTGCCGGTGACCTGGCCGGCAGCCTGGAGGCCCAGTTCAAGCTCGACCCGGTGCGGCTGTCGATGGACGCGGCCAGCTTCCCGGTCGCCGCCAAGGATATGGTTGCACTGCGGGGCCGCAAGGTGGGCGTGCCCTACCTGCCCACCCTGCCCACCCCCGAAG
>OERR01000141.1_pt1 | contig 18719 bp, 17 predicted proteins | sample 1540051 | NCBI WGS metagenome assembly OERR01 (sample SAMEA3891884, study PRJEB23780) | metagenome | biome: terrestrial biome; feature: animal house; material: Caecal content | place: Italy | collected 2015-05-05 | reverse complement strand
CCAAAAAGGCGGCCTCGGAAAGTCAGTTTAAAATAGAATCTGAGAATGCTGCCAGAGAGGTCAACAAAGCCCTCTCCTCGGAACATCTCCATATTAAAAGGCGTCTCTCAAAAAAGCACCAGGAACTTGAGGAAAAGCTTTTTGCAGAGGTGGAAGAAATGCTCCGGGCATTCCTTTCCAGCCCTCAGTATGCCGACTGGCTGGAAGACAAGGTGAAAAAAGCCCTGGATGCCGCCCAGGAAGATCCGTTAGAGATCTACCTCTCCCCCGGTGACAAAGATCTGGCGGAAGAAATCGAAAGACGCACAGGGATCCGGCCTCAGATCTCCCAGAACTCTTTTCTGGGAGGGATCCGGGCAGTGATCCCGGAGAAAAATATCTTGATAGATTACACCTTTAACACCTTATTAGAGGCGGAGAAGGAAAACTTTAATTTTGACGGAGGGCTGAAGCATGAGTAGAACTGGTATTATTTACGGCGTCAACGGCCCTGTCATCTATCTGAAAGGAAATACAGGGTTCAAGATGTCCGAAATGGTTCATGTAGGAAAAGAGCATCTGGTGGGGGAGGTTATCTCTCTGAGAAAGGACGCCACTACCATCCAGGTCTTTGAAGAGACCAGCGGCCTGAAGCCCGGAGAGACGGTCACCGCTAGTGGGGACGCGATTTCTGTTACCCTTGGACCTGGAATCCTGGACAATATTTTTGACGGCATCGAGCGTCCGCTCAAAGCGATTGAGGAGCAGAGCGGCGCGTTTATCTCGCGCGGCAGCAGTGTCTCCGCTCTGAACGAGGAGCGCGAATGGGACGTGACGCTTCGCGTGAAAAAAGGCGACGAGGTCAAGGGCGGCGACATTTACGCCGTCTGCCCGGAGACTCCCATCATCGAGCACCGCTGCATGGTTCCCCCGCTTCTGAGCGGTGTGATTGAGTCCGTGCAGCCGGACGGCAAATACAAGGTCAACGACACGGTGGCGGTTCTGCGCGACAAAAATGGCACGCTCCATGAGCTGACGCTGTGCCAGCACTGGCCGATCCGTACCCCCCGCCCGGTGGAGCAGCGCTTGCAGACGACGCTGCCGCTCATCACCGGACAGCGCGTCATCGACACCCTCTTCCCCATCGCCAAGGGCGGCACGGCCGCTATCCCCGGCGGTTTCGGAACGGGCAAAACCATGACGCAGCACCAGCTCGCCAAATGGTGCGACGCCGATATCATTATTTATGTCGGCTGCGGCGAGCGCGGCAACGAGATGAGCCAGGTGCTCGACGAGTTCTCCGAACTGATTGACCCGAAATCCGGCCGTCCGATGACGGACCGCACCGTTTTGATTGCCAACACCAGCAACATGCCCGTGGCCGCCCGTGAAGCGTCCATCTACACGGGCATCACTCTGGCGGAATATTACCGCGATATGGGCTACCATGTGGCCATCATGGCGGACTCCACGTCCCGCTGGGCGGAGGCTCTGCGCGAGATCTCCGGCCGTCTGGAAGAGATGCCCGCCGAGGAAGGCTTCCCGGCTTACCTGCCGAGCCGCCTTTCCGAGTTCTACGAGCGCGCCGGTATGAGCGTCAACCTCAACGGCTCCGACGGCTCCGTCACCATCATCGGCGCTGTGTCTCCGCAGGGCTCCGACTTCTCCGAGCCTGTCACGCAGAACACGAAGCGCTTTACCCGCTGTTTCTGGGCCCTGGACAAGGCGCTGGCCTACGCCCGCCATTATCCCGCCATCAACTGGACCCAGAGCTACAGCGAATATTTCCTGGACCTGGATCCGTGGTACACCGAAAACCTCGGAGAGGATTTCATCAAATATCGCCGCCGCATCAGCCAACTGCTTCAGGAAGAAAACCAGCTGATGGAGATCGTCAAGCTGATTGGCTCCGATGTTCTGCCGGACGATCAGAAGCTCGTCATAGAGACGGCCCGCGTGATCCGCGTCGGCTTCCTCCAGCAGAACGCTTTCCACAAGGACGACACCTTCGTCCCGATGGAAAAGCAGAAGCAGATGATGCGCGTCATCCTTCATCTATACCGCAAGGCCCGGCAGCTTGTCTCCGCCAGCGTTCCGATCTCGAACATTCTCGAGACGGGCCTGTTTGACAAGCTGGTCAAGATGAAGTACGACATCCCCAACGACCGGCTGGATCTCTTCGATGAATATGTCGCGGAGATTGACAAGCTGCTGGCCGAACTGGTGGCGTCGTGACGCGGCAAGGAGGCGATTGAACAATGCTGATCGATTATTTGGGCGTACGCGAGATCAACGGCTCGCTGATCGTTCTGGACGACGTGGAGGGCGCATCCTTTGAGGAGGTTGTGGACATCCGTCTGGAGGACGGAACCCTGCGCCAGGGCCGTGTGGTCCAGATGGAGGGCAGCCGCGTGGTCATTCAGGTGTTCGAGGGCACGCGTGGAATCTCGCTGGACAACACGCGCACCCGCCTGAAAGGCCACCCGATGGAGCTGGCCCTCTCCCCCGAGCTTCTCGGGCGTGTGTTTGACGGCGCGGGACGGCCGATCGACGGTCTGGGCGATATTTACCCCGTGGCGCGCGCCAACATCAACGGGACCCCGATCAACCCGGTTTCCCGTGTCTATCCGAAGAACTATATCAATACCGGTATTTCGACCATCGACACGCTGATGACGCTGATTCGCGGCCAGAAGCTTCCCATCTTCTCCGGCTCCGGCATGAAGCACAACGAGCTGGCCGTGCAGATCGCGCGTCAGGCCCGCATCAGCGATGAGGGCGAGGAAAAATTCTGCATCGTGTTCGCCGCCATGGGCGCAAAGAACGACGTAGCCGAATATTTCCGCCGTTCGTTCGACGAGTCCGGCGTTCTGCAAAAGGTTGTCATGTTCCTCAACCTCTCGAACGACCCGATCATCGAGCGTATCCTGACCCCCCGCTGCGCGCTGACCGCCGCCGAATATCTGGCCTTTGAGCAGGGGATGCATGTGCTGGTCATCATGACGGACATGACCTCCTACGCCGAGGCTCTGCGTGAATTCAGCTCCAGTAAGGGCGAGATCCCCGGCAGAAAGGGATTCCCCGGATACCTCTATTCCGACCTGGCTTCCCTGTATGAGCGCGCCGGCATGGTGCGCGGCAAGAGCGGTTCGGTGACGCAGATCCCGATCCTGACGATGCCGAACGACGACGTGACGCACCCGGTGCCCGATCTGACGGGCTACATCACCGAGGGCCAGATCGTGCTGGACCGCACGCTGGACAATTCCGGCGTCTATCCGCCCGTCTCGATCCTGCCGTCCCTGTCCCGTCTGATGAAGGACGGCATCGGCGAGGGCTACACCCGCGCCGACCACTCCGCCCTCTCCAACCAGCTCTTTGCTTCCTACGCGAAGGTGATGGACGCCCGTTCGCTGGCTTCCGTTATCGGCGAGGAGGAGCTTTCCCCCACGGATAAGAAATACATTGAGTTCGGCAAGCTCTTTGAGCAGCATTTTGTCAGCCAGGGAGCCAACGAAAACCGCTCCATCGGAGAAAGTCTGGATCTGGGCTGGCAGCTGCTCTCCACGCTGCCGCGCGAGGAGCTGGATCGTGTGGACGACAAGCTGCTCGATCAGTATTACCATCCGGAACAGAAGGAGGCGTAAGCCATGGCGGTCCAGACGGTCCCCACAAAAGGCAACCTTCTGGCGACGAAGAAATCGCTTGAACTGTCGCGCACAGGCTTTGAGCTTCTGGATCGGAAGCGCAATATCCTGATCCGCGAGATGATGGCCCTGATCGACCGCGCCGCCAGCATTCAGGACAAGATTGACACGACCTACGCGCAGGCTTACAAGGCGCTCCAGATGGCCAACATTGCCTCGGGCATCTGCTACGAAGTCTCGCGCACCGTCCCGGTGGAAAACGGTCTGAACGTCGCCTTCCGCAGCGTCATGGGCGTGGAGATCCCCATGGTTTCCCTCACGGAGCACAACGATCCCATCCCCTACGGCCTGTCCAGCACCAACTCGATGATGGACCGCGCCTACGAACGCTTCAACGAGGTCAAGCGGCTGACGGCTGAGCTGGCCGAGGTGGAAAACAGCGTGTACCGGCTGGCCGACGCGATCAAAAAGACGCAGAAGCGGGCAAACGCGCTGAAAAACATCATGATCCCGCGCTTCGAGGAAACGGTGAAATTCATTACCGACGCTTTGGAGGAAAAGGATCGTGAGGAGTTCTCCCGCCTGAAGGTCATCAAAAGTCAGAAAACGGCAAAGAGCCAGAAGAACGCATAAATCCGCGCCGATACGGCGCATATAAAAAGCAGAGAGACGCCCGAGGCGTTTCTCTGCTTTTTCTCTCGCACCGGAGATTTTCCTTGCGTTTTCTTTTCAATCCCGGTATCATGAAAAGGAGATCCGGGAACACTTTTTCAGAAGAAAAGGAGGGGCAGCATGCAGGAAGCGATTCAGGAAATCCTGGACTATTACGCCGGACGGCGCGATAAAACGGATCAAACCGTTCTGGTGGAGCTGCTGCGCGAGATTCAGGAGGTGTGCGGCTGCGTTCCCCCTGACGTGCAGCACGAAGCCGCCGTGGCCTGCGGCGTGCCGAAAAGCCTGATCGCCGGGCTGGTCCGGCGTTATCCGAGCCTGCGGGAAGCGGCGTACCGGCACGTCATCACGGCCTGCACCGGCCGCTGCTGTCTTGCCAAACAGGGCGGAGCCGTGCTCGAAGCCCTGCGCCGCGAGCTTGGGGTGGAAACCGACGGCATTTCGCACGACGGAAGTATTCTTCTCAAAACGCAGATCTGTCTCAAAAGCTGCGGCACCGCGCCGAACCTGCGAATCGACGGCGATCTGGTTCCGCACGTTTCCCCGGAGCAAATCCCGGCGCTGCTGAAAAAGCTCCGCGACACGGATCCGCACGCATAGAATCCAACGGTACAGCCAAAAGGAGAATCCTCATGGAAGAAAACCGCTTTGAGATCCCAAAGGCGGATTATTTCACTTTAAATTACAACATCTATTGCGGAAGCATGGACGGCTTCAATTACCGGCTGAACGCCAAAAGCAAGGAGACGCTCACCGTCTCTGTCTGGCTGGGACGCCTTTGTCTGGAAAAAAGCGAACTGGCCGCCGAGGAAAGCTTTCCGCTGGATGAGGAGGGCTATCAGAAAGCGCTCTCCTGGCTCGAAACAGAATTTCAGACCTTGCACGAAGGAGGCGGCGCATGAGACTGTTTGACGTAATTGGACCCATCATGACAGGGCCTTCCAGCTCCCACACGGCGGGCGCGGTGAAAATCGGACTGGTGACGCGCGCCATGCTGGGCGGGGAACCTGCCCGCGCGTCCATTCTGCTGCACGGCTCGTTCGCGCAGACAGGGCGGGGCCATGGCACCGACCGCGCCATTGTGGCGGGACTTTTGGGGATGCACCCGGACGATCCGCGGATCCCGGACAGCTTTGCCCTCGCGGAGCAGGCGGGGCTTTCCTTTTCCTTCACCACCGGAACGCTCAAAAACGTGCATCCAAACACAGCCGCGCTGACGGTGCAAAATACGAATGGGAATCAGCTTGAAGTCGTCGCTTCGTCGCTCGGCGGCGGGAGAATCCAGATCTGCCGCGTGGACGGCATCGAGACGGGTTTCTCCGGCGGCAGCAACACGCTCATTGTTCACAACGAGGACAAGCCCGGCTGTGCCGCCGTTGTGACGGCGCTGCTGGCGCGTTTTGGGCTGAACATCGCCACCATGCAGCTGTGCCGCAATTTTCCGGGAGGCTACGCCGTGATGGTGATTGAGTGCGACCAATACATCCCGGAGGAGCTGGCACACGAGCTGGAACAGGCGGACGGTGTGGCCCGCGTCACCCGGCTGAATCTCGACGTATGAAAGGAGACGCGTTATGGCGATCGATTCCATTGCCGCCCTGCTGAGCCGGACGGAGGAAAGCGGCCTTCCGCTCTGGGAGGTCATTTTACAGGAGGATCTGGCGGAGGGGCAATCCTCACGGGAGGACTCTCTGAAACAAATGGCGCGTCTCTGGGAGGCCATGAAGGAATCCGGCAACGCGTACCGGCCGGAAGAACGCTCCCGAAGCGGCCTGTCCGGCGGCGACAGCGCCAAGGTGCAGGCCGCCATGGAGGGCGGCACGCTCTACGGCGGCTGCTTTTTCCAGGAAGTCATTGCACAGGCTTTGCGGATCAGCGAGTGCAACGCCTGTATGAAACGTATTGTAGCGGCTCCGACCGCCGGTTCCTGCGGCGTTCTTCCCGCCGTCCTGCTTCCCCTGCTGCGGCAGGGAGAAAGCGAGGAGGAGATCCTGCACGCCCTCTATGTGGCGGCGGGTTTTGGAGAAGTGATCGCCACGCGCGCTTCGATCTCCGGCGCGGAGGGCGGATGCCAGGCGGAGATCGGCTCCGCTTCGGCCATGGCGGCCGCTGCCCTCACCCAGCTGCGCGGCGGCACGCCCGCTATGTGCGCCCACGCCTGCGCGATGGCTCTGTCCAACCTGATGGGGCTGGTCTGCGATCCCGTGGCCGGGCTGGTGGAGGTTCCCTGTATCCATCGGAACGTGGTGGGAGCGGTCAACGCGCTGAGCTGTGCCGATATGGCGCTTTCCGGCGTGGAGTGCCGCATCCCGGCGGACGAGGTGATTGACGCGATGGCCCGCGTCGGTACGGAAATGGACGATTCCCTGCGAGAGACGGGCGAGGGCGGTCTTGCAGGCACCCCGACCGGCAAGGCCATTGCGGAACGTCTGGCGGCGGAGGGATAACAGCTCCTTCCGCTCAGACAAAATGGGAAAAATGCTTTCGGAACTGGGAAGGCGATAGCCCGTAATACCGCCGGAACGCCGGACGAAGTGCGGGCCAAGGTATTCGAGCATATGGAAATCGCCAAACCCTTCGGAGGGCTTCTGCCCGCTCCCACCCATCTTTTGGAACCCGAAGTACCATGGGAAAACATCCTCGCCTATGTGGAGGCCTGCCGGGACTACCGTCCTTAATCCCATAGCCAGGCCGGGAGACGGATATCCTCACGGGGCAGCTTGTCCCACGCAAACAGCGGAATCAAATCCCCGGCGGAAACCGGTTCGGGACGATCCGTCAGTCCCGCGGCACAGGCAAGGAATCCCAGGATTTCTCCGGAGGAAAAGCGTTTGCGGAGCGCGCCGAGATCCAGAGCGCCGTCGCGCTTGGACAGCCGCCTGCCATCCGGAGCCAACAAAAGCGGAATATGTCCGAACTCCGGCGCGTGCAGCTGAAGAAGGCGGTACAAATAAAGCTGGCGTGGTGTGGAATCGAGAAGATCCCGTCCCCGCACCACCTGCGTAACGCCCATCAGAGCATCGTCCACCATCACGGCAAGCTGGTAAGCGAATACGCCGTCGGAGCGGCGCACAAGAAAATCTCCGCATTCTTGGGCCAGATTTTCCCGGTAAACGCCGCAGCAGAGGTCACAAAAGGAGACAATTTCGTCGGGGACCATCAGGCGGGCGGCGGGCCTGCGGCTCTTTGCAAGCGTCTGCCGTTCCTGCTCCGTCAGCGACCGGCAGCGGCCTGTATACAAAATACGTCCATCGGAAAGGTGCGGAGCTTCAGCGGCATGAAGCTCCGCGCGGCTGCAAAAGCAGGGGTAGATCAACCCCTGCTTTTGCAGTTTTTGGAAGGCTTCCTCGTAAATCGCGGTGCGCTCACTCTGATAATAGGGGCCATGCGGCCCTCCCCGGCTGCCGCCTTCGTCCCAATCCAGGCCGAGCCAGAGGAGATCCTGCTCCAGCATATCCGCATTTGTGCGGAGACAGCGCTGGGGATCCAGATCCTCCTGCCGAAGAAGGATGCGCCCGCCTTCCGATCGGGCCGCCAGCCAGGCCATCAGCGCGCAAAACACGTTGCCCAGATGCATTCTTCCGCTGGGGCTGGGCGCAAACCGCCCCACCGTCTGTTTTCCCTTCTCCATTGTCTTCCCCTCTCTATGAGCACGCCTTTCCCGGCCATCGGGACGCGGTGTGTTTGGCTGAACACTTTGCGGCCCGCGTGCCGCGAAGAAGCACGGGAGCAGGTCCAGACCGTCCCGCGCTGGCGGGCTTATGCCCCATTATTATATCACACTTTGCTTTCTTTGGACAAAAATAAGAGATTACTCTTTTGCTTGTTGAAAGAGGGGCGCAAAAACTTCACCAGATTGTAAAATTTTTCAAATTTGATAGATTCTTTCCTGGGAAATGATATAATATGATTGATATGCCTCATAAAATCCGACACGAAAACCGGTTGGAGAAAAAGAAAGGTGTGATACCATGTTGAAGGAATTCCCGCTGGGCCGCGAAATTGATCGACCCTCGGCGGAATCCGCCATCGAGTCTTTTCGGGAAAAACTCTCCGCGCAGCAGCTTCTGCTCAAGGAAAAAAAGCTTCCCGTTATTCTTTTGATTGAAGGCTGGGGCGCTTCCGGAAAAGGAAGCCTGATCGGCCGCCTGATCCGCTATCTTGACCCCCGCTTTTACACCGTCTGCACCCGCAGCGTCCCGTCCAACGAGGAGCTGCGCAAGCCCTTCCTCTGGCACTATTTCACCAAAATCCCGCAGGCAGGAAAAATCGTCCTGTTTGATTCCGGATGGATGGAAGAAACCGTGCGGAGCGTGGAAAGCAAGGAACTGAAAAAAAGAGAGCTGACGGAGCGTCTGGACGGCATCCGCATTTTCGAGCGGCAGCTTGTGGAAAACGGCTATCTGGTGATTAAGCTGTTCCTTCATATTTCCAGAGAGGAACAGAAAAAGCGTCTGGAAGCGCTGGAGGAGGACAAGAATACCGACTGGCGCGTCACCAAAAACGACTGGCAGCAGAACAAGCACTATGACAAACAGCTCAAGCGCTTTGACAAATACCTGGAAGCGACCTCCGTTCCCTGGGCTCCCTGGCATATTCTCGACGCCACCAACCGTAAGGAGGCGGAGCTTGCCGCATTCCGCATTGTGACGGAATCCATTGATCGTGCTCTGGAACGCCGTCCCGGCTCCACCCCTCTTCCGAAAACGGAACAGTTCCCGCTGGTGCAGATGCCTCTGCTGTCCAAGGTCAGCCTGGACAAAACGGTGCGCTCGGACGAAGAATACCGCACGCAGCTGAAATCCGCGCAGAAGCGATTGCGCGAGCTTCACAATGTGCTGTACCGCAAAAAGATTCCGCTTATCATCGTTTACGAGGGCTGGGACGCGGCCGGAAAGGGCGGCAATATCAAACGCCTTGCCTCCGCTCTCGACCCGCGCGGCGCCGAGGTACATCCCATTGCCGCGCCGGAATCGTTTGAGCTTTCCCGCCATTATCTCTGGCGTTTCTGGACCCGCCTGCCCAAAACAGGGCATGTCGCCATTTTCGATCGCAGCTGGTATGGCCGCGTGATGGTGGAGCGTTTGGAGGGTCTTTGCTCCGAAGCGGACTGGAAACGCGCGTACCACGAGATGAACGAGTTTGAACATGAGCTGGTTCGCTGGGGAGCCATCGTGATCAAGTTCTGGATCCACATCGACCCTGACACCCAGCTCGAGCGTTTCCAGGAACGTCAAAACACCCCGGAAAAGCGCTGGAAGATCACCGACGAGGATTGGCGCAACCGTGAAAAATGGCCGCAGTACGAAAAGGCGGTCAACGAAATGCTGCGCAAGACCAGCACGCAGTTCGCCCCCTGGTATATTGTGGAGTCGAAGGACAAGCGCTACGCGCGTCTGAAAGCTTTGAACACCGTTATCCAGGCCATCGAAACCAGAATTCGGGACGACGAAAAATAAAAAAGCAACGCACAGAAAGGATAGAATACAGAATGGATCAAGGTTTTCCCCGGTTTACCGTATCGGATAAGGCGGAACGGAGCGTCCGTCTCGGCCATCCCTGGGTATACGATACGGAAATTCTCTCAGGCGAAGGAGAGGACGGCTGCCTGGCCACTGTCCTCAACCGAAAAGGCCGCTGGCTCGGCACTGCCCTGTTTAACAGCCGCTCAAAAATCCGTCTTCGCCTGATCTCCCGCAACACCAACGACGATTTCAGCGAATCCTTTTTTGAGCGCCGTCTGCGCCACGCCGTGGAGTACCGCCGCACCGTCATGGGGCCGGATTTTTCCTGCTGCCGTCTGATTTTCGGAGAGGCAGACTTCTTCCCCGGCCTGACCGTCGACCGTTTCGGCAATATCCTTGTCGCGCAGACACTTTCGCTCGGTATGGAGCAGCGCAAGGAGATGCTTTTCCGCCTGCTGGTCAAAATTCTGCGCGAGGAAGGGGAAACCATTGACGCCCTCTATGAGCGCAACGATGTGCGCATCCGTGAGCTGGAGGGCATGGAGCAGGGCAAGGGCTTCTTTGAAATGGAAGGACTGGCCAAGGATCTGTCCGGCGTGACGGAGATCTGTGAAAACGGGATCCGGTATGAGGTTGACTATATCAATGGACAAAAAACCGGCTTTTTTCTGGATCAGAAATACAACCGTCAGGCGGCGGCGCGTCTGGCCCCCGGACGGCGGGTGCTGGACTGCTTCACACATACCGGCGCGTTTGCCCTCAACGCGGCAAAGGCGGGAGCCGAACACGTCTGCGCCGTGGACGTTTCGGCCGACGCCCTTGCCATGGCAAAGAAAAACGCGGAGCGCAACGATCTGACGGGAAACATGTCCTTCCGGGAAGCCAATGTCTTTGAGCTTCTGACCGCCATGGGAGACACAAAAAACCGGGAATACGATTACATCATTCTGGACCCGCCTGCCTTTACCAAGTCCCACGGAACCGTGCACAGCGCGGAGCGCGGCTACCATGAGATCAACCGGCGCGCGATGCAGATTCTCCCGCGCGGCGGTTATCTGGCGACCTGCTCCTGCTCTCACTTCATGACGGAGGAGCTGTTCTGCAAAATGCTGCGGCATGCCGCGTCCGACGCGGGCCGCTCCCTGCGGCAGATCGAAGCAAGGCAGCAGTCGCCGGATCACCCCATTCTCTGGAATGTGCCGGAGACGAATTATTTGAAATTCTATCTGTTCCAGGTGGTTTAAGGAGGGATTCCAATGGAAATCACATTGACGCGGGGACTTCCCAACGGCGGCAGGCAGGTTCGGTTGGCTGTCTTTGTACAGGAGCAGGGCTTTGCCGAAGCTTCGGAGTTTGACGCGGTGGATCCCGCCGCCTGGCACGCTGTTCTCTGGGAGAACGGCCTTCCTCTTGCCACGGGACGGGTATTCCCCGACGAATCCCGGGAAAGCCGCTTTACGATCGGACGCATCGCGGTGCAGCGCGAATACCGCGGCTCACGGCTCGGTGCACAGATTATGGAAGCACTCGAAGAAAAAGCCCGAACCCTTGGCGCGAGGGAGGTTGGTCTGTGCGCACAGGTTCAGGCTCGGGGCTTTTATGAATCTCTCGGTTATGCTGCCTATGGCGACACGATATATGAGGAATCGGTACCGCATATCCATATGCTCAAAAAGCTGTAACGTGCCTACATAGAACAAAATAACAGGGCTGTCTGAAGAAAGTTCTTCAGACAGCCCTGTTATCTGTTTTTATGCGGCTTTTCAGCCCTGCTCTCAGTGGTAAGCGGGCAGATAATCGCCGTGAGCCTCGATCAGCTCATCGACCATCTTCACAATATCGTCGATGGACAGCTCCGCGGCCGTGTGCGGCTCAAGCATGGCAGCGTTATAGATGAGGTCGCGCTTCTTTGTCACAGCGGCTTCAATGGTCAGAAGCTGTACATTGATGTTTGTCATATTCATGGCAGCCAGCTGCACGGGCAGCCGTCCCACATGGCACGGCGTGACACCGCTGCCGTCCACCAGGCAGGGAACCTCCACGCAGGCGTCCGCGGGCAGGTTGTCGATCAGGCCGGTGTTCAGCACGTTGCCGCCAATCTTATACGGCTTGTTCGTCACAATGGCCTCCATGATATAGGAAGCATACTCGCGGCTTCTCTCATGGGTCAGGGCGGTGTTGTGCACCAGCTCGTCGCGGCGCTTGTTCCAGTCCTCAATCTGCTTGACGCAGCGGCGGGGATATTCGTCCAGCGGGATCTGATAGCGGTCAATCAGCTCCGGATACTTGGCCTTGATGAAGAACGGGTTATACTCCGCGTTGTGCTCGCTCGACTCGGTGCAGTAATAGCCCAGACGGCGGATGTACTCATAGCGCACCATGTCGTTGTGCTTTTCCGTGTCGTTCTTGTGCAGGGCGCGGCGGCGGATCTCGGGATAAAGATCGTTGCCGTCCTTGTCGTAAATTTCAAGCAGCCAGGCCATATGGTTGATACCAGCGATCAGTTCGCGGCGGCCTTCCAGCTTATCCTTCATGTCGAGCGCTTCCAGCAGGTTCTGGGAGCAGGTCTGCACGCTGTGGCACAGGCCTACCGTCTTGATGCCGGTATAGCGCTGCATGAAGCCGCTGAGCATCGCCATCGGGTTCGTATAGTTGAGGAACCACGCGTCGGGGCAAACTTCTTCCATATCGCGGGCAAAATCCTCCATCACCGGGATGGTGCGGAGAGCGCGCATGATGCCGCCGATTCCCAGCGTATCCGCGATCGTCTGGCGCAGGCCGTACTTTTTCGGAATCTCAAAATCGATCACGGTGCAGGGCTCATAGCCGCCCACCTGAATCGCGTTGATCACGAAATCCGCGCCGCGCAGCGCCTCCTTGCGGTTTTCCACGCCGAGGAAGGTCTTGATCGTGGCCTTGCCGCCGTTGCTGTTGCGGTTGATATTGTCAAGCATCATGCAGGATTCCTTCAGACGCGCGCCGTCAATGTCATAAAGGCAGATCTCGCTCTCCGAAAGGACATCGCAAAGCATGGAGTCTCCCAACACATTCTTGGCGAAAACCGTGCTGCCCGCTCCCATAAATGTAATTTTCATCTTACAATTCCTCCTAATTTTTTTCGGGAACTCCTCCCTTTCTATAGGCAATCATACCATGGAAGTTTGAAAAAAAGAATTGCATAAAGGAATCCATTCATGGTATTATGTAACTAAAGCGTCCCCGAAACGATGGGTTTTCACTCCGGGCACGCTGTTTCTCTGATTTTCATGCAGGAAGGAGGAAATCCAGATGGCGGTGGAGCGTTCCGTGCTCAACCGAAGCTTTCCGGGTCTGAATCCCATCACCTACGGAGATGAACGCTGTGAGCCGGGCCATGCCTACGGCTACGCCTCGCGCGAATATTATCTGATCCATTATGTTATGAGCGGCTGCGGAACCTTCGCGCGCGGCGGTGTGACCTACTCGCTGCACCGGGGCTGCATGTTTCTGATTCGTCCCGGCGAGCTGACGTTTTATCAGGCGGATGAAAAAACGCCGTGGGAATACATCTGGATCGGCTTTGACGGGGCGTTGTGCCCTTCCCTGCTGCGCTCCTCCGGCTTTACCGACGACGTATGCTGGCGGGACGTGCCGCAGGCCTCCTCCCTCTTTGAGGAGCTGCGTTCCATCCCGGACCGCCGCCCCTCCACAGAGCTTTCCCTGTGCTCGCTCCTGTACGGGCTGTTCAGCATGCTGTGCTCGCAGGACGCATCCCCGCGCACGCCGCGGGACTATGTGGCGCGCACCTCCGATTATATCCGCGCCAACTACGCGCTTCCCATCTCCATTGAATCCATCGCCTCCATGCTGGGGATCGATCGCCGCTATCTCAGCCGGATTTTCCTCCGGGAAACCGGCGTCACGCCGAAAGAATTTCTCGTGCGTGTGCGTCTGAACCGTGCGGCGGAGCTTCTGGAAACCAGCTCTTGCACGGTTACGGAGACGGCACGGTCGGTGGGTTATGACGATGTGTATAATTTTTCCAAAATATTCAAAAAGAAATACGGGATCAGCCCTGCCCATTACCGGCAGCGGCTTTTTTCCCGCAAGACAGAAAAGGATGATTGAAACAATATGCAGCAATATGAGCTTCCCCCATACGCACTGACGCATGCGGGAAAATTTCACGCGGACGATGTGTTCTCCGGCGCTCTGCTGCGCCTGCTGCGTCCGGGGATCGGCATTTCCCGTGTCTTTCAGATTCCGGAAGGCTTTGACGGGCTGGTATTCGATATCGGCTGGGGAGAATTCGATCACCATCAGCAGGGCGCTCCCGTGCGCGAAAACGGCGTGCCCTACGCGGCCTTCGGCCTTTTGTGGCGCGCCTTTGGAGAGCAGCTGCTCCGCCGGGGCTGTTCCCCCGAGGAAGCGGCGCGGGAAGCCGCCCACTTTGACGAAAAATTCATCCAGCCTCTGGATCTCGACGACAACACCGGCTGCGGCAGCGAGCTGGCCTCCGCCGTGGGAGCCTTCAATCCGGCCTGGGATTCCGACGTGTCCGCCGATGAACGGTATTTCGAGGCTGTAGAGTTTGCCTGCGGGATCCTGAAAAGAAAGCTGGAAGAAATCTGGGCTGTGTGCCGCGCCTCGGCGCGCGTGCGCGAGGCTCTTGCCAACATGCAGAACGGCGTGGTAGTGCTTGACTGCTACTGTCCGTGGAAATATGTGCTTGCCCATTCCGACGCGCAGTTTGTGGTCTATCCCTCCCAGCGCGGCGGCTTCGGCGCACAGGTGGTTCCCAGCGGAGAAGACGGGGAAGCGCCCGTCGATTTTCCCGCCGCATGGGCCGGACAGGAAGCAGAAAAGCTTCAGCAGCTCACAGGCCTTTCCACCATCCGGTTCTGCCATAAGAGCAGATTTCTTGTCACCTGCGATACCCTGGAGGACGCGGTGGCGGCCTGCCGCCTTGCCCAGCAGGCAGGTGAAAAAAAGACGAAAGAAATGTTTCCGGCTTAACGGCCAGCCCTTGGAGAGGGGCGATAAACACTACTACTTTACAGGAAAAGGAAGATTTCCATGGGACTTTTTTCCAAGTTCAATAAGAAGAAAAAGAAAAAAGGAGGCTCCACCGAGCCAAAGCGCAGCGAATCCATCCTCGCCCCCGAGACCGGCAGCAACGGGGCTCCCGATCCGGATTCCCCGGAGGGAAAGCAGCTTCAAAAATTTGAAGAGCTCAAACCGCGCATTTATCCGTTCCTCCGCCCCGCCAACACACCTCCCTTTCTTCGCTTTGAAACGGCAGGGCGCGCCATTGACATTCCTCTGCCCTGCATTCCCTTCCACGCCGCGACACGAATTTTCTTTGTGGAGGACACCGGAACCTCGTTCCGCGTCCTGCAAAAAACAGCCGTTCCCGAATCCGTCAGCCTGCTGGAGCTGCTGAACCTTTCCATCCGGAACCTGGTGCAGAACGTGCGCTTTGAGGTGCGGGCCACTACCTTCGGCGGCTATATTTTGGTGGGAAATCCCAACCATGTCACCTCCTACATCCTGGTCAAAAATCTGTGGAAGGATTTGGCCAAGCGGTTGGACGACAATCTGATCATCGCCATGCCTGTGCGGGAAGCCCTGCTGTTTATTCCGGAGAAAAAGCAGGAGGAGCTGCTTCCCAAGCTGGCCACCGCCTGTGTGGGAATGCTCAAAGATCCCCAGCATCGCACCCATCCCCTGACGCCGCTGCTCTTCCACTACAACCGCGAAACCGAACAGCTTTCCACCTACGCGGTGCGCAAGCCGAAGGAAGGCAGCGCCCCGGCTGAGGCCCCCAAAGCGGAGCCCCATGTTCCCGAGTCGGAGATTCCGGCCGAACCGTTACAGGAGGAAATGCCGAAGGCTTCGGACGATGCTCCCGCATCCGCCCCGGAAGAAAAGGAAGCGCCGCACCTGTACATTATCCCGGATGATAACGAGGAAAATCAAAAAACAGAAGAATAAAATTCCATTGTGATGATAAGAAAGCAATCCTTCGGCCTTTCAGGCCGAAGGATTGCTTTCTTTTTCCCCGTCAGCGGGGCCATCATGTTTTCCGGATAAATTCCGTCCGGCAAACCGGGCAGGTAATCTGGATTTTTCCTTTTCCGCGCGGGACGCGCAATTTATTTTTGCATTTGGGGCATTTATAATACCGGTGATCCTTATCACGCCATTGCGCGGCTTTGGAAGTGAAAAAGCCCTTGAATTTGTTCCAAAATCTCAGAAATTTCTGATTTTCCGCCCACCGCTTTGAGGTATTGCGGGACAGCATACGAAACAGCACCAAAAAGAACAGAAGCCAGGACAAAATGGGAAACACCACAATGTGCGTCACCACTCCCAACAGCCACAAAACCATATACAGGATCAACAGCGCCCAATTCAGCTGATCTCCTCCATACCGGCCATAAAAGAAGCGCTGCAACCAATATTGTAACCGCGAAAAGAAATTCATCCTTCTTGCCTCCTGTCATTTTCCAGATGCCGCTGCATGATTTTTGAAGCACCGATCAACGCGTCAAGCTCCTCGCCGCTGTAGGACTCAAAGGAATGCTCCAGAGTGGAGAGAGCCTCGCACAAAACACTCTGCATCGCCTGACGTCCCAAATCCGTCAGCGTCAAAAATACCATCCGCCTGTTCTCCGCACTCTGTTCCCGCCGCACAAAACCGCGGTCCTCGAGACAATTTGCCACCTTTGTCAGCTGCTGGCGTGAAATACAGAGCTCTTCCGCCAGCCACGTCATATTCGCCTGCCCTTCCGCACGTTCCAGCAGCATCAGCGTTTGCAGCTGTGTAGGCGGCAGATCGGGAAGCGCGGTCCTTCTGCTTGTCTGAAACAGGCGGCGGAACAAAAGCGGCAGCAGGCGGAGAGTTTCCCTCGCCAGCTCCTTCCTGCGCTCATCCAAAGCGCCACCCCCTTTCTGTTTCTGGCGTTCATTATACGGGAGCGCTTCTCTCCTGTCAAGAAACGAAACGTGAACAATAAATAAAAATTTATTGTAAATAAAAGTTAACTTTTTATTCACGCATTTCTTCCGCACCGGCTCTATAATAGTCTCAAGATTCAGGTTTATCGAAGCGCGCACAGAAAAGCGCTTCTCTTACAAACTGGAGGTATCCGCTATGGTAGAACAAAAAAAGAACCCCCGAAAATCCCTGATCTGGTACTGTGTGATTGTCCTGGCCGTGATGGCGGTGCTGAACACAATCCTGTTGCCCCAGTTCAGCAGAATGAAGACCAAGGAGGTGGATTACAGCACCTTCCTCACCATGCTGGAAAATGGTGAGGTCAAGCAGGTGGAAAAGGACGGAGACGTGATCGCGTTCAACTCCACCAATGAGAACGATCCGTTCATCTATGTGACGGGAGCATGGGACGATCCGGAGCTGGTCGATCGCCTGACCCAGGCAGGTGTACAATTCACCAAAGTCGTTCCTCGCGAAGAATCCCCCTGGCTGTCGCTTTTGGTCGGTCTGGTCCTTCCGACAGCGCTTCTGTGGGGCGCCGGTTATCTGCTGATGCGCAGCATGCAGAAAAAAATGGGCGGACCCAACGCCATGTCCTTCGGCAAAAGCAACGCGAAAATCTACGTTGCCGCGCAGACGGGAAAAACCTTTGCAGATGTAGCCGGTGAGGACGAAGCCAAGGAAGCGCTCAAGGAGATTGTCGATTTCCTGCACGATCCGAAGAAATACGAATCCATCGGCGCAACCATGCCCAAGGGCGCTCTGCTTGTCGGCCCTCCCGGCACCGGCAAAACGCTGCTGGCCAAGGCTGTGGCCGGCGAGGCCAACGTCCCCTTCTTCTCCATCTCCGGCTCTGAGTTCGTGGAGATGTTCGTGGGCATGGGGGCCGCCAAGGTTCGCGATCTGTTCAAGCAGGCCAATGAGAAGGCCCCCTGCATCGTGTTCATCGACGAGATCGACACCATCGGCAAAAGCCGTGACGGCGCGGGCGGGATCGGCGGCAACGACGAGCGGGAGCAGACCCTCAACCAGCTGCTGGTGGAGATGGACGGCTTTGCCGCCAACGAGGGGGTCATCGTGCTGGCCGCCACCAACCGCCAGGACATTCTGGACCCCGCCCTGCTGCGCCCCGGCCGCTTTGACCGCCAGGTGTATGTGGGCCGCCCCGACATGAAGGGCCGGGAGGAGATTCTGAAGGTCCATGCCCGGCGCAAGCCCCTGGCCGAGGACGTGGACCTCAAAGAGGTGTCCCGGGAGACCACCGGCTTCACCGGGGCCGACCTGGAGAACCTGATGAACGAGGCCGCCCTGCTGGCCGCCCGGAAAAATCAGCCCTTTATCACCCTCAAGGACATTCAGGAGTCGGTGATTAAGGTGATTGCCGGCCCTGAGAAGAAGAGCCGGGCCCAGCTGGAGGAGGACCGCCGCATCACCGCCTACCATGAGGCGGGCCACGCCGTGGTCAGCCACGCTCTGTCCACCCAGGACCCGGTGCATCAGATCACCATCGTCCCCCGAGGTCAGGCCGCTGGTATGACCATCAACCGACCCCAGGAGGACAAAGGTCATGTGAGCCGCCAGGAGCTGTGCGAGACCCTGTGCACCCTGCTGGGCGGCCGGGCCGCCGAGGCCCACGCCCTGGGCTTTGTGTGCACCGGGGCCATCAGCGACTTGCAGCGGGCCTCCGCCATCGCCCGGGACATGGTGACCAAGTACGGCATGAGCGAGAAGCTGGGACTGGTCACCTTCTCCTCGGAGCACGACGAGGTGTTCCTGGGCCGCTCCATGGCCCAGGCCAAGCCCTACTCGGAAGAGACCGCTGCCCTCATTGACAGCGAGGTCAAGCACCTGCTGGACCAGGCCTATGAGGCCTGTCAGGCGATTTTGAAGCGGGACAGCGACAAGCTGGAGCTGGTGGCCCGCTATCTGCTGGCCTTTGAGACCATGGACGCCGCCACCTTCCAGATGGTGTACGAC
>OERR01000140.1_pt1 | contig 18750 bp, 18 predicted proteins | sample 1540051 | NCBI WGS metagenome assembly OERR01 (sample SAMEA3891884, study PRJEB23780) | metagenome | biome: terrestrial biome; feature: animal house; material: Caecal content | place: Italy | collected 2015-05-05 | reverse complement strand
CCCGACAAATTAAATCAACAAAAAGAGGTTTCGGCTCAACTTTGTTCAATTCAATATTAGTAATAGCTCCTCGCGTTACACCTAACCTTTTTCCGAATTCGTCCTGAGAAAGATTCAATGCTTGTCTTAGCTTTTTTATACGCTCATTCACCGCGTCACCTCCAATCTCGATTATATTATATGCTTGTTTCCGTGTATTATCAATACAAAAAGATAAAGATTTTTTGCTTAAAACGTATTGATAATATAAATATATGTGATATAATGTATTCAGAACACAGGACAACGAACCAAGAATACAGGAGGTGAAAAAATGAAGTCGATTGTCACAGTAGATGGTACCGACGTGTTTTCTGCCAAATGGACAATGGAGCAAATGACAGCTCTCATGAACCTGATTGACAGCAACAGGCGGCGCACATATATCTACTACGCGCTTAATAAGAAAAGCTTCCTGGGAGGACAGCGAAGCCGAGTCCCTTCGGGCGCGCCAAAAATGTGTGATAGCTGGATATTGACATTATTTAGAGAATCCATTAAAATTTCCAATGCGGCATGAAAAAGAGGGAAAAAAAGAGGAAGAAGATTTTATGTACAATTATCGTCGGAACCTGCTGATTTTCAGCATCGCACTGTTAATTCTGGGAGTATTGCGCAGTATTTCGTTTGTGATGAGCCTGGGAGTATGGCCCGTGCTCTTTGAAAACGCCGGAGAGGACATCGGGATGGTGATTTTCTATCTGGTGTCCGATATTTTGACCAGCTTTGGAGCGGTTATTTCCGCCATTATAGGAATCGTACTCAGGAAGAAGGACAAGGGCCTGATAAAGTGGAGCATCCTGTCGTTTATCATTGGCATCATGTTCCTGACAAACACGTTTATAGCGATTGGAAACAGCAGCGGCGAATACAGCAGCTACAGCAGCCGCCGCGCAGTGGCTTATATGGGCGCGGCTCCCATTTTGCAGGGCATTTGCTATATCGGTGTAGAGAAAAACTGGGCGGAAAAAATGAAGAAATATCAGCAATAATCCATTCCACACAGCAAAACAGCGGTGATTTGACAAAGCGTCAAGTTCGCCGCTGTTTTTCCATATTGCCTGGGAAACAAGGGAGGATGAAAAATATGATATTGGAAAAAATGGATGACTTTTTTAATAACCGAATCGACGGCTACGAGGAGCATCAGTTAAACGCGATTGTCTCAGCAAAAGAATTTTACCCGTTTACCGCCGAACATTTGCCGATGGACGCGGCAGCTTGCGTTCTGGATTTGGGCTGTGGGACCGGGCTGGAGCTTGGGTATTACTTTGACTTGAATCCGACCGCAAGGGTTACGGGGATTGATATGGCGGAAAAGCTTCTGGAGGCGTTGAAGAACAAATATGCCGAAAAGAACCTGACCGTGATCCACGGCTCCTATTTTGACGTTTCCTTTGGACAAAGCTGCTATGACGCTGTTGTCTCGGTGGAATCGCTGCATCACTTTACAAAGGAAGAAAAAATACCGCTGTATACCAAAATTTTTCAGGCTCTGCGGCCGGACGGCTATTTTCTGCTGACGGATTATTTTTCGCTTTCAGAGGACGAAGAAACCTTTTTCAGACAGGAGCTTCTGAGACTGAAAGCGGAGCAGGGAATCTCCGACAGTGAGTTTTATCATTATGACACGCCGCTGACGGTGGATCATGAAATACAAGCTTTGCGCGCGGCAGGATTTTCCCAAATTGAGATTTTAGGCCAGTGGGGCCCGACACATACCATACAGGCGAAAAAATCGAATTGCCCGAATGGAGAGAGTTGAACAAAAATCCAGTATTTCGAACAGAACGCACTATCTTTTCCCATCCGAAACGATCTATACTGGAGCATGGAAGGATTTCATTTCCTCCGCGGCGGCGGAATCATCCGAAGCGCCTGGGAGAGTTCTCGCGTCCGACGCGTATTTGCGGCGGTATTCGCGGGGCGTCATCCCCATCTGACGGCGAAACAGACGGAAAAAATAATTGTAGTCCCGGATCCCGACACGGCGGCAGATTTCAGCGTTTGTGAGATTGCCGGAGGTCAGAAGGGACGCGGCCGTCTGGATTCGCAGCCGTGAGATATAGTCGGAAATCCCGCAGCCAAACATCTCCTTGGAGAGATGATACAGCGAGGTGCGGCTGATCCCGAACTCCCGGCAGATCCGTTCCCCGGAAAGATCCTCGTGCAGATGCTGCTCCAGAAAGCGGCTCAGGCGGGCCTGGATACTGTCCGGGGCCAGACGTGCGAGACGGGCCTGATACATGGCGTTTGCCGCCAGCATCAGCAGATCGGCGGCGGATTGCAGTACGCGGTAAGGGGTGCGCGTGAGTCCAGTGTAGGCGCTGTGCAGAAGCGCTTCGGGAATCCCGTAGGGCGCGCAGCACTTTTTCACCTGCTCCCACTCCGCTTCCTCGTCCGCTCCCTGCACAATATGGCTCAGCAGCAGGTACCCCACGGTCGCGCCCCCGGCGCGGATCGGCGCGATCACTTCGATCAGCCCGGCATGGCATGGATACACAATTGCTTCCTTTTGGCGGCAGGCCATACGGCAGGCGTTGCGGTCGCAGGAGCGGCAGGCTTCGCTGCCTGCGGGAGTACTGCGGATCAAGCGGCAGAATTCCGGGCGATCCTTGGGATAGGACAAAATGTCCTCCCCCCACGCGTCAAAGACAACCGTGCGGATCCCGGTCAACTCATAAAAATCACGCAGCAGTACCTGAAGCTCTGTCGTCTCAAATACGGCGAGCAAAAGCTGCCCCTCCTTCCGTTTCGTTTATTCTATCTATTATACGCCGTGGCCGCCCTTCCCGCAAGGACGGCGCCGCGTAAATCTGATAAGGCGGTGATCTCTTTATGATTCAATGGAACAAGACGGCGCTCGGCATCGAGCTGGGCTCCACACGCATCAAGGCCGTTTTGATTGGCCCCGATCACTCTGTATTGGCCAGCGGCGCGCACGACTGGGAAAACCGGTTTGAGGACGGCTACTGGACCTATCATCTCGACGACGCATGGGCGGGCGTACAGGACGCTTACGCCAAGATGGCAGCCGAGGTCAAGGAAAAATACGGCGAGACGGTGACAACAATCGGCGCGCTCGGCTTCTCGGCCATGATGCACGGCTATCTGCCGTTTGACGCGGAGGGCAACCAGCTTGCCGGCTTCCGCACCTGGCGCAACACCACGACGGAGCAGGCCGCGGCGGCGCTGAGCGAGCTGTTCTCCTTCAACATCCCGCAGCGCTGGAGCGTGGCGCACCTGTATCAGGCGATTCTGAACGGCGAAGCGCACACGGCGAAGATTGATTTCCTCACCACACTCGCGGGTTATCTGCACTGGAAGCTGACGGGCCGCAGAGTCATGGGTGTGGGCGAAGCGTCCGGCATGTTTCCGATCGACAGCACAACCGGCACCTATGACGCCGATATGCTCGCGAAGTTCGACGCGATTGTCGCGCCGGGCACGCTGGCAAAGCCGCTGGTGGAGCTGCTGCCGGAGGTGCTCTCCGCGGGCGAGGACGCAGGCGTTCTGACTCCCGAGGGCGCGAAGCTGCTCGACCCCACCGGTCAATTGCAGCCGGGCATTCCGATGGCTCCGCCGGAGGGCGACGCCGGAACCGGCATGGCCGCGACGAACAGCGTGGCGGAGCGCACCGGCAACGTGTCCGCCGGTACGAGCGTGTTCGCCATGATCGTTTTGGAGCGCGCTCTTTCGACGCTGTACCCGGAGATCGATATGGTGACAACGCCGTCCGGCAAGCCGGTGGCTATGGTGCATTGCAACACCTGCACCTCCGATCTCGACGCATGGGTGCGTCTGCTCGGCGAGATGGCCGAAGCGGCGGGCGCTTCCCTGAAAAAGCCCCAGCTGTACGATCTCTTCTATGAAAAGGCGCTCGCGGGCGATCCCGACTGCGGCGGCCTTATCAACTATAACTATTACTCCGGCGAGCCGGTCACGGGCGTGGACGGCGGCCGTCCGCTGTTTATGCGCCGTCCCGACGCAAAGCTGACGCTGGCGAACTTTGCGCGCGTGCAGCTCTACTCCGCGATGGCCACGCTCAAGCTCGGTATGGATATCCTGTTTGAGAAGGAGAACGTCAAGGTCGATACGCTGCTCGGTCATGGCGGACTGTTCAAGACGCCGGTTGTCGGCCAGAGACTGCTGGCAGGCGCGCTGAACGTGCCGGTCGCCGTGATGGAGACGGCGGGCGAGGGCGGCCCCTGGGGCATGGCGGTGCTCGCAGCCTACCGTGTGAACAAGGAAGAGGGCGAGACGCTCGAAGCGTACCTGGAGAATAAGGTTTTCGCGGGCGCGAAAAAGACGGTGGAGCAGCCGGTCGCGGCGGACGTCGCGGGCTTTGCGAAGTTCATTGCGGACTATCGCAGCGGCCTGATGGCGGAGAAGGCGGCGGTCGAAGCCCTGCCGATGTGACAAAAAGAGCGCAGCGAATTTTTGCGGGCGTGAAGCCTGCGTGCAGTCCAGCCATTGCATCAATACAAAGATAACAACCGAAAAGGAGACGATTTCCATGATGAAGGATTACCAGTTCTGGTTTGTGGTTGGCAGCCAGTTCCTGTATGGACCGCAAGTCCTTGAAACTGTGGCGCAGCGCGCCGCCGAGATGACGGAGAAGCTCAACGCTTCCGGCAAGCTGCCCTGCAAGCTGGTCTATAAAGTCACGGCCAAGACCAACAAAGAGATTGCGGACGTGGTGCGCGAGGCCAACTACGATCCCTCCTGCGCGGGCATCATTACCTGGTGCCATACGTTCAGCCCCTCCAAGATGTGGATCAATGGCTTTGTGGATTTGCAGAAGCCCTACTGCCATTTTGCGACGCAGTATAACCGCGAGATCCCGAACGAAGAGATCGACATGGATTTCATGAACCTGAACCAGGCGGCGCACGGCGACCGCGAGCATGGGTTCATTGCGGCCCGCCTGCGCATGCCGCGCAAGGTCATTGCCGGTTACTGGCAGGATGAGGACGTGCAGGAGCGTCTCGGCTCCTGGATGCGCGCCGCTGTCGGCGTGGCGTTCAGCAAGAGCCTGAAGGTGATGCGCTTCGGCGACAACATGCGCGAGGTTGCCGTCACCGAGGGCGATAAGGTCGAGGTGCAGGCGAAGCTCGGCTGGCAGGTGAACACCTGGCCGGTGGGCAAGCTGGTTGAGACGATGAACGAGGTCACGGACGCGGAAATCGACGCGCTGATGGACGAATACCGCGCTTCCTATGAGATTGCCACGGACAACATCGAGTCCATCCGCTATCAGGCTCGCGAGGAGATCGCGATGAAGAAGATGTTCGACGCCGAGGGCTGCAAGGCGTTCTCGAATACCTTCCAGGATCTGTACGGCATGCGTCAGCTGCCCGGCCTGGCCAGCCAGCACCTGATGGCGCAGGGCTACGGCTACGGCGGCGAGGGCGACTGGAAGGTCGCGGCTATGACGAGCATCCTGAAGGCCATGAGCGAGGGACAGACGGGCGGCACCGCTTTCATGGAGGACTATACCTATCATCTGAAAAAGGGCAATGAATACAGCCTGGGCGCACATATGCTGGAGGTCTGCCCGTCCGTCGCGGCGGAGAAGCCCCGCATTGAGGTGCATCCGCTCGGCATCGGCGATCGTGAGGATCCGGTTCGTCTCGTGTTCGAGGGCCACGAGGGTAAGGCGATTGTGGTCAGCCTGGTGGACATGGGCGGCCGTCTGCGCCTGATCTGCCAGGATATCGAGTGCGTCAAGCCGATCATGCCCATGCCGAACCTGCCGGTCGCGCGTGTGATGTGGAAGGCTATGCCGAACCTCACCACGGGCGTGGAATGCTGGATCACTGCCGGCGGCGCGCACCACACGGTGCTCAGCTATGACGTGACCGCCGAGCAGATGAAGGATTGGGCGACGATGATGGACATTGAGTTTGTCCACATCACGAAGGATACGACCGTCGAGAGCCTGGAGCATGATCTGTTCCTCGCCGATCTCGCGTGGAAGCTGAAGTAAGAAGGAGGTTCCCTTATGCTGGAACAACTGAAACAGCAGGTTTATGAAGCCAATATGGAGCTGCCCCGCCGTGGGCTTGTCACCTACACCTGGGGAAACGTTTCGGGCATTGACCGCGAAAGCGGCCTGTTTGTCATCAAGCCGTCCGGTGTGGAATACGACGAGCTGCGCCCGGAGGATCTGGTGGTGCTCGATCTGAACGGCAACAAGGTGGAGGGCAAGCTGAATCCCTCCTCCGACACCAAGACGCACATCGAGCTTTACAAGGCGTTCCCGGAGCTGGGCGGTATCGTTCACACGCACAGCACGCACGCGGTGGCGTGGGCGCAGGCGGGACGCGATATCCCGTGCTTTGGCACGACGCACGCCGATTATTTTTACGGCCCCGTTCCCTGCGCGCGTGCGCTGACGCAGGAGGAGATTGACGAGGACTATGAGAAGAACACCGGCAAGGTGATCATCGAAGCGTTCCAGGGCCGGAACATCCAGCCGCTGCATGTTCCCGGTGTGATTTGCTCGAGCCACGGCCCGTTCACCTGGGGCAAGGACGCCGCGCAGGCGGTGTACCATGCCGTCGTTCTGGAGGAGGTCGCGAAGATGGCGCTCCTGACCCTCCAAATCGATCCGAACGCCGCTCCCGCTCCCCAACGCATCCAGGACAAACACTTCCTGCGCAAGCACGGCCCCAACGCCTACTACGGTCAGCAGGCATAGCCTGCATTACGCCGCGCACACCGCCAAGGCTGAGCCTTGACGCAAATCGCGCACACCGCCAAGGCTGAGCCTTGACGCAAATCGCGCACACCGCCTCCGGCGGTGAACCATGGTAAAGCACATCGACCCCTCTGCGATCTGACGTCGCAGAGGGGTCTTTCTATGCGGCCCGCGGCCCGGTCACGGAGCGGCACGGAGGGTTGGCTGCGGTTTTCAGCGGGGTGCGGGTTTTGGTTCCGACAAATTTTACCGGTCTGTGAATTCTTCGCGCGCGTTGTTTACGCGTTTTGCGCTTTATGCTATAATAAACGCAAACAGGCTGAGCCTGCACGCAGCGGCCCGCGCGTTGGCGTAGTGTCAAAACATCACCCCGGCGGCGCGGGACGGTCTTACCTTGCTCCCGTGTTGCTCTATGGCAGCAGCGCGGGCTGATGGGCGTGAAGCATGCACACGGCCGGGACGGCGAAGCCGTCTTGCGCGACCTGCTCACCGCAGGTGCGCGAATTGCCCGCCGCAGGCGCGAGGGACAGTCTGAACAGGATTCCGTATGTTCTACAGTAACCAAGGAAAGGGGGATTTCCCCACATGTATCCATATCCCTACCAGCCGGGCGGTTCTCCCGCCCCCAATTTCCCCAGCAGGCCGGGAGCACCGGGAGCGCCCGCGTGGCGGCCCGATCCCTACCGGGAGGAGCTGTTCCGGGCACAGACCGCGGAGCAGCGCATCCTGCGCCGCCGCAGCTCATGGACGGGCTGGGCCGTGCTGGCTTCCCTCCTGCTGCTCAATGTGCTGTTTACCGGCTGCTTTCTGCTTCTGCCAACCGCGGAAAACAGCGCGGCCTATTTTATGGAAGTCACCTTCGCCTACACAATCAGCTTTGCGCTGTCGGCGCTTCTGCTTGCCAAGGCGCTGAATATGCCGCTGGACGCGGCTCTGCCCATGCAGAAAACGGGGGTGCTCACGGCGATCGCCGCCGTGCTGTTTGGAGCGGCCGCGTGTAATCTGGCCAATTATCCGGCCAACATTGTGGCAATGCTGCTTGACTCCGCGGGACTGAGCGGAGCTGTGCCGGAATACGGGGTGGACGGTTCGCCGCTGACGAGCGTGTTCCTTGTCCTGGCAAGCTGTGTCGTTCCCGCGCTGGTGGAGGAATTCCTGTATCGCGGCGTGATTCTGCGCGCGCTCATGCGATTCGGCACAGGCTTTGCGATCCTCACGTCCTCGCTGCTGTTTGCCCTCATGCACGGCAACCTGTCGCAGATTATCTTCGCGTTTCCGCTTGGCCTGCTCTTTGCTATCCTTGTGGTGCGCACGGGAAATCTGTGGATCACGATCGTCGTTCATTTCCTGAATAATTTCCTGTCCTCGCTCTATCTGATTGTGAGCGCGACAGCCGGGACGCAGGCGGCAGAGCTGTACTCCACCATCTTCCCGCCGGTGCTTTGGGTGCTCGGCGCGGTGGGGCTGGCGTACCTTCTGATTCACTCGCGGGGGACATTTTTCCGCCTGAGCCCGCCCCGCACCCTTCTGCCGAATTCGATGAAAGCGTCCGGCTTCTTTGGAAATCCGGGTGTTATCCTGTTTCTGTGCTACACGGCGTTCAGCTGTGTCCTGTATCTGATTCCGTCATGAGCGGGAACGAAGCCTGGAAAGCCTTCACCCTTCCGGAACCATCTCCCGCCGCCGACGAGCGCTTTATGCGTGAGGCAATGGCGCTGGCCCGCGAGGCGGCTGCGGAGGGAGAAGTCCCGGTGGGCGCTGTGGTGGTGCGCGGAGATGAAATCGTCGGGCGGGGCCGGAACCGGCGCGAACGGGACAAAACCGCGCTTGCACATGCCGAGCTGGAAGCCATCGAGGATGCCTGCCGTACGCTGGGCGGCTGGCGGTTGTGGCAGTGCGTGCTCTATGTCACGCTGGAGCCGTGCCCGATGTGCGCGGGGGCGGTGATCAATGCCCGGATTCCGCGCGTGGTCTATGGCGCGTCGGATCCGAAGGCGGGGTCGTGCGGGTCGCTCGTCAACCTCTTTTCTCTGCCGTACAACCATCATCCGGCGGTAACGTCCGGCGTGCTGGGAGAGGAATGCGCCGCTCTCCTGCGGGAATTTTTTCGATCCCTGCGGCCGCGCTGAAGGACGAACGGGCCAAAACGGTAAGCCGATTACGGCGGCCTTTGCTGTGCGGGTGTGAAAAGCCTGTGCGGGAAAAGGCCGCCTTTTTGCGGCGGAACGGCTTTTCGCATATTCCGCATTTCCTCCTCATATGTATGCAGTAACGAGATGAGGGGGAGTGGTTCCATGTTCGTGGTCTCAGTCAAGACGGGAAAAAGACGGATGATTCTGGCGCTGGCGGCGGTTCTGGTGATTCTGACGGCGGCGCTTGCCGCGGGAAAGCTTTTGGGTGGCGCGCAGGCCGCGCAGTCCCTGCCCGCGGGAGAGACGAACGAACAGCGGCTCGCTTTCCTTCTGGGGGATGGCTGGGAAGCGGACACCGAGGCCGTGGAGGTGCGGGAAATTACGATTCCCGACGTATTCGACGATGTATATCTGAAATACAACGAGGTGCAGAAGGCGCAGGGCATGGATTTGGAGCGGTACCGCGGAAAGACCTGCCGCCAGTGGATTTATAACGTCACGAATTATCCGGCGCAGGGAACGGTGCACGCCTCCCTTCTGGTGCTCGATGGGAAAATCATCGGCGGCGACCTGAGCAGCACGGAGCTGGACGGTTTCCTCTGCGCGTTCAACGGTGAGGGGGCGGAGCTGCCGTGGTCGGTTCCTTCCGAAATACCGGAGACAGCGTCCTCCGCGTCCACAGGTGAAACAGCTTCGTCTGAGGCTGCCGTCACGTCTGAGCCTGCTGCCTCCGCCGTATCCTCCGGGACGGAGAGCGCGGTTTCCGCCGCGGAAGCCGCCGCAGAACCTATCCCGGACGACGCCTGGCCGATTGATTAAAGAAAAGCCGGTTCCACAAAGCGCGCGCTTCCGGGGAGCGTGATTCCGGGGGCGTGTGGTTTTCCCAACAGCAGAAGCTGCCACTGAAAACGCGGAGCGCATGAAAGTTTTTTGCCCAGCTTTTTTTCAAAAAAGCTGGAGGAGCGCATGAAAGTTTTTTGCCCGGCTTTTTTTCAAAAAAGCCGGAAAAGGGGGAAATCATGGAGAGGATTGACAAAATTCTGGCTCTGCACAATTTTGGGAGCCGGAAGGAGGTCGGGGCGCTGATCCGCAAAGGCGGCGTGACCGTGAACGGAAGCCCCGTGAAAAAAGGAGACGAAAAGATCGACCCCGAAAGGGACGAGATCCGGGTGCTGGGAGAGCCGGTGCTATTGCGGCGTCATATGGTGCTGATGATGAACAAGCCGGGCGGCGTGCTCTCCGCCTCGCGCGATCCGAAAGCGGAAACCGTGGTGGATCTGCTTCCGCCGGAGCTGTACCGGCGGGGGCTGTTCCCGGCGGGACGGCTGGACAAGGACACGGAGGGCCTGCTGATCCTGACGGATGACGGCGATCTGGCGCACCGCATGCTCGCGCCGAAAAGTCACGTTTACAAGCTCTATCAGGCACGTCTGGACAAGCCCGCGACACGGGAGGACGCGGCGCTTTTCGCACAGGGTCTGCGCGCCGGGGAGCTCGAATGCCTGCCCGCCGAGCTGATTCTGGGGGACGATCCGTGCGAGGTCCAGGTGCGCGTCCGGGAAGGAAAATTTCATCAGATTAAACGAATGTTTCACGCGGTAGGCAAAGAAGTGATCTACCTGAAACGGCTTGCGATCGGAAATTTGAAACTGGATCCCGCGCTTGCCCTGGGTCAGACGCGGCTTTTGACCGCAGAAGAGATTACGAAGATTTTCGAATGAAACCCCTATAAGCATATTTTACTAATTTGAAAAAGCAGATTTGGGATTTGTCAGATTCTCATAATGATTTTCCGTAAAGTTTGGGTAAAAAAAGCCTGTTCAATTGTCCCCGATTCTGGTATGATAATTACAGTTCCGGCGGTCCAATTGGGGGCTGCGATATAACGCTTTGATTCAGGAGGATTATTATGGCAAGCGTATCTTTGAAAAACGTCTACAAAATTTACGACGGCGGCGTAACCGCGGTTACGGACTTCAACCTGGAGATTGCTGACAAGGAGTTTATCATCCTCGTTGGACCTTCTGGATGCGGTAAGTCCACCACCCTGAGAATGATCGCCGGTCTGGAAGAGATCAGCAAAGGCGAGCTGTACATCGGCGAGACGCTGGCAAACGACGTCGCCCCGAAGGACCGCGACATCGCCATGGTGTTCCAGAACTACGCTCTGTATCCGCATATGACCGTGTTTGATAACATGGCGTTCGGCCTGAAGCTGCGCAAGACCCCGAAGGATGAGATCAAGCGCCGCGTGGAAGAGGCTGCCCGCATTCTTGATATTTCCCACCTGCTCGACAGAAAGCCGAAGGCTCTGTCCGGCGGTCAGAGACAGCGTGTTGCGCTGGGCCGTGCTATCGTCCGTGACCCGAAGGTCTTCCTGCTTGACGAGCCGCTCTCCAACCTGGACGCTAAGCTGCGTGCTCAGATGAGAACCGAGATCTCCAAGCTGCATAAGAGACTGGGCACCACGTTCATCTATGTTACGCATGACCAGACCGAGGCTATGACCATGGGCGACCGCATCGTGGTTATGAAGGACGGCTTCATTCAGCAGGTCGACACGCCTCAAAACCTGTACGATTATCCCTGCAACGAGTTCGTGGCCGGCTTCATGGGCTCTCCGCAAATGAACTTCATCAACGCTTCCATCGCCAAGAATGGCGCCGACTATGCTCTGACCTTCGGTCAGTACAGCATCAAGATTCCGGCCGCGAAGTACAAGGACGTGGATATGGGCGCTTATGTGGGCAAGGAAGTTGTGTTCGGTATCCGTCCTGAGGACGTGCATGACGAGCCTGATTTCCTCGCGAAGGTCAGCGACGGCATCGTTGAGGCCGACGTGGAAGTGACCGAGCTGATGGGCGCTGAAACATATCTGTACCTCACCTGCGAGGGCAACTCCATCACCGCGCGTGTTGAGCCTACCTCCACCGCGAAGGCGAACGACAAGATCAAGATTGCGTTCGACCTGAACAAGATGCACCTGTTTGACAAAGAGACGGAAAAAACCATCCTGAACTAAGCGAGAATCCATACAGTAAACCGCCGCGGGACACAGTTCGCTGTGTTCCGCGGCGGCTTTTTTTGCGTATTTTTGATTGATGCAACGGGAGCGGATGCGTGGACAGCGGCTCAGGACAGATTGAGCAGCGTTTCCTCCTCCAGCTTCTTTTCCCGCCAGACGCTCGGCAGCATCCCGGTGATGCGCTTAAACACCTTGGTGAAATAGCTCTGATCCTCAAAGCCGACCAGCAGGGAAATGTCCGTCAGGCGCAGTTTGCGGTTGGCCAGAAGCTCCTTTGCCTTGTTGACGCGGATGCGGTTCAGATATTCGTTGAAGGTGACGCCCGTTTCCTTTTTGAAGATCCGGCAGAGATACGGGGGCGTGAGGTAGACGTGTTCCGCCGCCTCACGCAGTGTGATGGGTTCGCTGTAATGCTCCCCGATATACTGAATACAGCGGTGGATCACGTTGGCGTGCTTCGCGTCCGAGAAAGTGAACAGCTCGTCCATGAAGCCGCTGAGCGCGCCGGACAGCCAGAGACAAAGGCTGTCAATGGAATGGAAATGGATCATGCCGCTGAGAGCTTCCTGGTTCAGCCGGAGGGTGCGCTGCGGGTCCGCGCCGTTGTTGATGGCTGTGCGGGAGATCAGCACCAGAAGCTCATACACGCGGGCTTTGACCAGCTCGATGTCGGCTCCGCCCGCGAACAGGATCGCGCCCAGAAGCTCATTGAGCAATCGCTGGGATTCCTCTCTCTCCTGCCGGGCGATGCTTTGCAGAAGTCTGCGTTCCAGCTCGAAGGGATAGTCGCGGGTATCGCCCTCCTGTTTGAGCGTTTGGATGTAGGCCGTGATCTGGCCCTGGATGGCGTCGGAGCGGCGGCTTTGCAGGAGCCGGTTTTCGGCGGAGACGTTATTGAGAAAGCCCACGGCCATGAAAAGCAGCGTGGAAAGCTGGTTCACGCGTTCCGGCGCGGCAAGCGGGATCTCCTCCACCACCCGCACGGCAGCTTCCAGCGGATCCCCCGACAGGCGGGCGTTTTCGACCAGCTCACAGTCAATGAAATCCTGCCGTTCCACCATGATGAACGGGCCCACGGTGATTTTTGCCTCCGCGCCGTATTCGCTCAGAATGGGGGAGACAAAGCAGGTCAGTCCTCTGGGACAGAAGTAGATATACTTTCCCCCAAACCGCGCTGCTTCCGTCATACCGTAAATATGCGCCCGGATGCAGCCGGTGCGGGTACCGCCCATCACCTCGCAGAGACGGCATTTCTCGCAGCTGTAGCCGAAGTCCGCAAAGGTGTTTCCCTCCTTGTCCGAAAGGGTGCAGCCCAGCCCGGTGGAGAGGGAGAAAGCCCGCGCACATTCCTCCGCCAGTTTTTTGTCAAACGCTTCCTCGCGCATCCGCCCCGCCTCCAGTCCTTTTTCCCTTATTGTAAGGACTCTTTTTTGGAGTGTCAAGAAAGAGGATAAAAAAGTACCAAAAAAATCTCTTTTGTACAAGGAAAAATCAGGAGCAGGATCTATAGTAAAAACACCGGAACACGGGTTGAAATTGAAAGGGAAAAGGGGAAAGCGCAATGAGCATTTTGAACGAAATTTCTGAGAATCTGCAAAAGGGTAAGGCCAAGGTCGTCAAGCAGCTGGTGCAGCAGGCGATCGACGAGAAGATCCCGGTGGAAACCATCCTCAACGAGGGACTGCTCAGCGGTATGAGCATCATCGGAGAAAAATTCAAGAACAATGAAGTGTTCGTGCCGGAGGTGCTGGTGGCAGCGCGCGCGATGAACATGGGCGCGTCCCTGCTCAAGCCGCTGATGGCTGAAGCCGGCGTCGAGGCGGCGGGCAAGGTGTGCATCGGCACGGTGCGCGGCGACCTGCACGACATCGGCAAGAACCTTGTGAAGATGATGATGGAGGGCAAGGGCCTTGAGGTCATCGACCTCGGCACCGACGTTGCTCCCGAGACCTATGTACAGACGGCGATCGAGCAGGGCTGCCAGATCATCTGCTGCTCCGCTCTGCTGACCACCACGATGTGCGAGATGGAGAATGTCGTGAAGCAGGCCAACGAGGCCGGTATCCACGGCAAGGTCAAGATCATGGTGGGCGGCGCGCCTGTCACCCAGGCCTTCTGCGAGCAGATCGGCGCGGACTGCTACACGCCGGACGCTGCCAGCGCTGCCGACGCCGCCGTGGCGTTCTGCAAGGCTACCGCCTGATCGGAGGACATCAGCATGAAGCGAAATATGAAGCAGTGGCTTGACACGCTGCGGGATTCCCCTGTGAAAAAAGCGATGCCGGTGCTTTCCTTCCCGGCTGTGCAGCTCATGGGAATCAGCGTGCGGGAGCTGATCTCCGACAGCGACGCGCAGGCGCGCGGGATGCAGCTTGTGGCGGAGCGCACGGACGCGGCCGCCGCAGTGAGCCTGATGGATCTCTCGCTGGAAGCGGAGTGCTTTGGCTCGCAGATCCGCGTCTCGGATGACGAAGTGCCCACGGTAACGGGTGCGGTCGTCACGGACGAGGACGAGGCGCAGGCGCTGGCTGTCCCCGCTGTGGGAGCCGGGCGCACGGGAATTTATCTGGACGCGATGAAGAAGGCGCTGGAGCGGATTCAGGATCGCCCGGTGTTTGCGGGAGTGATCGGCCCGTTCTCGCTGGCGGCACGCCTTCTGGACGTGACGGAGATCATGGTGGACTGCTACGACGAGCCGGACATGGTGCACACCGTCATGGAAAAGGCCACGCAGTTCCTCATTGCCTACTGCAAGGCCTATAAGGATCTGGGCGCGAACGGCGTGGTGATCGCGGAGCCGGTCACGGGCCTGCTCTCCCCGGCGCTCGCGGAGGAGTTTTCCGCCCCGTATGTCAAGCGCGTGGTGGACGCGGTGCAGGACGACAGCTTCCTTGTGGTGTACCACAACTGCGGAAACGCCGTCCTGTCGATGATGGATTCCATCCTTTCCACCGGCGCGGGCGCGTACCATTTCGGCAATGCCATCGACATGGCGGACGCGCTGGCTCTTGTCCCGGCGGATACGGTGGTGATGGGCAACATCGATCCCGCCGGAGAATTCCGCAACGGAACGCCGGAGTCGATCCGGAAAGCGACGCTTGATCTGCTGGAACGCTGCGGCGGACATCCGAATTTTGTGATTTCCTCCGGCTGCGATATTCCGCCGCTGTCCAAGTGGGAGAATATCGACGCGTTCTTTGCCGCCGTGGCAGAGTATTACAAGCATAAAGGAGCGGAATCCGCATGATATCACCAAAGGACAGGGAAATTCTGCGTGAGGTGGCAAAGCTTCAGCTGGAAGCCGCCCACAGTGAAAAGAACAAGGAGCGCGTGGAGCTCTGGAAACGCCACAACGCTTGCCGGGGCGATCATCCGTGAGGAGATTGCGAACCACTGGAAGCCCTGACGGGCAAAGGAGGAAATCCGGATGGAGGAGTATCGCGAGCTGATGGACCGCGTGGAGGCGGAAGGCTGCCGCGCGGGGATCACAAAGGTGGAGGACATCCAGTTTGAGCCGGAGTTCCGCAAGGCCTGCGAGGCAAATTCCTGCGGCAACTACGGAAAATGCTGGATGTGCCCGCCCGACGCCGGACCGATCGATGAGCTGATTGCGCGCGCGAAAACGTACCGCTACGCTCTGGTGTATCAAACGATCGGCCAGCTGGAGGACAGCTACGATTTTGAAGGGATGATGGAAGCCGCGCATACACACAGCCAGCTTTCGGAGCGGCTGCGGCCCGTGTTTGCGTCGTGCGGATTTGAGCGCACGCTGCATCTCGGCGCGGGCGGCTGTCATGTCTGTCCTGTGTGCGCCAAGCGCACGGAGGAGCCGTGCCGTCACCCTGATCTGGCGATGGCGTCGCTGGAAACGTACGGGGTCAATGTGTCTCAGCTGGCCCGTCTGTGCGGGATGAAATACATCAACGGGGAGAACACCGTCACCTATTTCGGGGCGCTGCTGTTCACTCCGTAACCCGGCAGTAGGCCGGGGGGAGGAGGAAATGCCATGCCGGTGATGACGGTCAACGGAAAGGCGTATCCGGTTCCGGCGGGGATCCGGCTGAGCGAAGCGCTGGCGCAGACGCCCGTTTCGACAGCCTGGCCCTGCGGAGGACTGGGAAGGTGTGGTAAATGCCGTGTCACGGCGTTCGGTGCGCTGAGCGAACCGGATGGACAGGAAAAGGCGTTTCTCTCGGAGGAGGAGCGGCAGGCGGGCGTTCGGCTGGCCTGCCGCACCTTTGTGCTGGGGGATTGCCGCGTGGAAGCCGCCGTTTCCGGGGGCGAAGCGATCCAGACCGACGGCGGGGCCGGAGTTTCCGCGGTGCGGCCGATGTTTGTTCACTTCGGCGCGGCGGTGGACCTGGGCACCACGACGCTGGCGGCGCGTCTTTACGACGCGTCCGGCACATGTCTCGCGTCCGGCGGGCGGATGAATCCGCAAAGCCGCTGGGGGGCGGACGTGATCTCCCGGATCCAGGCGTCGATGGACGGCGCGCGGGAGGAGATCGCCGCGTGCGTGCGCGAAGGGATCGCGGGGCTGCTGCGGGATCTGGCGGAGCAGGCCGGAATCGAGACGCAGGCGATTGACGGAGCGGTGATCACAGGCAATACGGCGATGCTGTATCTGCTCACGGCCAGCGCGCCGGACGCGCTCTCCCGCGCTCCCTTTGAAGCCGACCGCCTGTTCGGCTGCGAGGTGGAGGCCGCGTCGCTTGCGCTGCCGCTGGCTTCCGATGCGCGGGTCTATCTGCCGCGCTGTATCTCGGCCTTTGTGGGCGCGGATATCACAGCAGCCATCACGGCGGCGGGCCTGTGCCGCTCCGGGGAAACGCGGCTGCTGGCGGATATCGGCACAAACGGCGAGATGGCGCTGTGGCACGGCGGAGAGCTGTGCTGCTGCTCCACGGCGGCTGGCCCCGCTTTTGAGGGCGCGGGCCTTTCGATGGGCATGCAGGGCGCGAACGGGGCGGTCGACCATCTGCGGGTGGAGGACGGCGAACTGCGGGCGCATGTGCTTGGCGGCGGGGAACCGGTGGGAATCTGCGGCAGCGGCGTGGTGGACGCGCTGGCGTGCCTGTTGGAGCTTGAGACGCTGGACGAAACGGGTCTGCTCGACGACGATCCCACCGTCCTGTGCGGGAACGTTTCCCTCACACAGAAGGATGTGCGCATGATTCAGCTGGCCAAAAGCGCTGTCTGCGCGGGAATGCGCACGCTGGTGCAGCACGCGAAGCTTCCGTGGGAGCAGGTCTCGGAGCTGCTGGTGGCGGGTGGCTTCGGCAGCTATCTGGATCTGGAAAATGCCGGGAAAATCGGCCTGATTCCGCCGGAGCTGGTGGCGCGCACGCGGGCGATCGGAAACGCGTCGCTCGACGGCGCTTCGATGCTTCTGCTCGATCGGGCGCTGCGGGAGGAGACGGAAGAAATGGCGAACAACGCCCATACCGCTGATCTTTCGACGGATCCGGTGTTCATGCAGTGGTACACGGACGGCATGTTTTTTGAGACGCCGGATTGATCTGTGAGAAAATCGTAAGGAATTCGCAGAAAAAAACAAAAAAACGCACGGTTCCAGCTGGTCGCTGATGTCCGAGGGATGCGCCGAGTTTGGCCTGGAAGCCGAGGAGCTTTCGCTTTCCCGGGGAGTTTTGGAAAACGCGCTGGCGCAGATACGCAACCTCTGGGCCTTTTCCAAAGAGGAAAAAACACAGGAGATATTTTATTGAAGCTCAAAAAGTGCAAACGTGAAGTTTTCGCCAGCCTTTTTCAAAAGGCTGCGGGGTTTGGGGCAGAGCCCCATCAAATCCCGCGAAGCCGTAGAAAGGCCAGGAAAAAGAGCAAAGCGATTTTTTCCGGATTCCTATTACCAAACCTTCGACTGCCAATATTGACTGAATGGAAAGACTTTTCTGATGAACTCAGCCTCTGCCTCCACGGCAGAGGTTTTTCTTTTCCAGATTTCACAATTAGTTTACAATTATCTTCTTGACAACCGTGGAGAGGAATGGTAAATTAATAATCAGAATTAGCACTCACATTAAAAGAGTGCTAAAACGAAAAGAGGTGAACGGGGTTGGAGCTGAGCAGCCGACAGCAGAAAATATTGGCGGCCGTGGTGGAGCATTACATCGCGACAGGCGAGCCCGCCGGCTCAAAGATGCTCTGCGACAGCCTTGATTTCACCGTGTCCCCCGCAACGGTCCGCAACGAGATGAGCGAGCTGGCCGAACGCGGCCTGCTTTTGCAGCCGCACACGTCGGCGGGGCGCATCCCTTCGCAGAAGGGTTACCGCGTGTACGTCGACCGGCTGATGAAGCGCCGTCCGCTTTCGCCGGAGGAGCGCCGCACCATCGACAGCATGCTCCTCTCGAACGCCTACGACCCGCAGAAGCTTCTCGACGGCGTGTCCCGGCTTCTCGCCGGTATGACGCGTTTCGCGGCGGTGTCCACGCTTCCGGGCGGGCAGGGCGTCACCATTCGGGCGGTGCAGTTCGTGCAGACGAGCCGCCGCACAGCGATGGTCGTCCTGATTACCTCCTCCGGGATGCTGAAAACACGGGTGTTCCGGTGCGATTTCGATATCACACCCGATATCCTGCGCGTGTTCTTCCGCACGGTGAATGAAAAGCTGGTGGGGCGCACGGTCGAGGAAATCACGCCCGCGTTTGTCCAGAGCCTGGCGGTCTCGCTCGGTGAAATGGCGATCCTGATGAGCTCCGCGCTCATGGCGGTGCTTGACGCCGCCCAGGAGTCCATGGAAGCGGATGTGTGTCTCAGCGGGCAGATGAATCTGCTGTTCTGTCCTGAATTTGAGGGCAGCGGCGCGCGCCGTGTCATCGACTTCCTCTCCC
>OERR01000137.1_pt1 | contig 18830 bp, 15 predicted proteins | sample 1540051 | NCBI WGS metagenome assembly OERR01 (sample SAMEA3891884, study PRJEB23780) | metagenome | biome: terrestrial biome; feature: animal house; material: Caecal content | place: Italy | collected 2015-05-05 | reverse complement strand
GTTTGACGGCGGGATCCGGTACTTTGATACGGCCCGCAGCTATACGGACAGCGAGAAGAAGCTGGGCGCGGCGTTCGGCGGCGGAAAACGCGCGGAGCTTTTCTTGGCCACAAAAACGCCATCCCATACGGCGGAGGGATTCTGGAAGGATCTCGAGACAAGCCTGCGCCTGCTGCGCACGGATTACATTGATGTGTACCAGTTCCATAACCCGCCCTTCTGCCCGAAGCCGGGGGACGGAAGCGGCTTGTATGAAGCCATGCTGGAAGCCAAAAAGCAGGGGAGGATCCGCTATATCGCGCTGACCAACCACCGTCTGGCCGTCGCGCGGGAGGCGGTGGAATCGGGACTTTACGATCTGCTGCAATTCCCCTTCAGCTATCTGGCGGATCCGAAGGACGAGGAGCTGGTGCGTCTCTGCGCGGAGAACAATGTGGGCTTTGTGGCCATGAAGGCGCTTTCGGGCGGGCTCATCACCAATTCAGCCGCCGCCTATGCGTATCTGGCGCAGTATGAAAATGTGCTGCCGATCTGGGGCGTTCAGCGGGAAAGCGAACTGCGGGAATTTTTGTCCTATGTCTCAAATCCTCCGGTTCTGACGCCGGAATTGTCCGCCGTCATTGCACACGACCGCCAGGAGCTGGCGGGCAATTTCTGCCGTGGCTGCGGCTATTGCCTGCCGTGTCCCGCCGGGATCGATATCCCGACGGCGGCGCGCATGTCTCTGCTTCTGCGCCGTTCTCCGACACAAGGCTGGCTGAGCGAGGAGAACCAGGAGAAAATGCAGCGCGTGGAAAACTGCATCCATTGCAACCACTGCGCGAACCATTGTCCCTACGGCCTTGACACGCCGCGTCTGCTCGCGGACAATTACGCGGATTATAAGACATTCCTGACAAAGTAAACCGACAGGAGGTCGTCCATGCCTTCTTTTCCAAGTAAAACAGATGCTTTCTTTTATGATGCCTACACAAGATCCTGGACAGGGGCTTGTCCTTTTTCAGCGGGACGGGGAGACGGTCTACCAGTGCTCGTACCGGAAGCTGTTTCAGATTCTCCGGTTTTATATCGGCCGGTTTGGTGAACGGTTTGGCGCTTCCTCCACCGTATGGCAATGGGAAGAACGTCTGGAAGCGTTGCGAAAGGGGCGCTGGAAAGAGTGGACGGAGGAAACGCTTCGCTCAAAAAGCTGACGCATCTTTATCTGCCGCTGAACCCCGCCACGGATTTTTCCGTTGTGGAGCAGCTTCCCATGCTGCGCACACTCTATGCGGATCTGGATCAGCTTCCCGACCAGCTTGCGTGGGACGCTGTCCCGGAACGGATTGCCCTGCGTGTTCTTCGCGTGATACCGCTGAAAAAGAGCCAGTATCATATGGCCCGCGTTTTTTCATGGATTGGCCGGAAAAGTAATACCGATATGTAAAAAACAGCGATGCTTTCCACCGCAGAGCGGGAGAAGCATCGCTGTTTTTGGTTGAAGTATGAGCGAAAAGGCAGGGCCGCAGCAAGATTACGGCAGCTGTTTTCCGGCGGCCAGATACAGCTCGTACCACTCTTCCCGGGTGAGCGTCACGGAGCAGGAAGCGCAGATGCCGGCAAGGCGCTCGGGGTTGGTGGTTCCCACAATGGTCTGGATTTTCGCCGGGTGACGGGAAATCCACGCCACGGCAATCGCGGAATTGCTCACGCCGTATTTGGCCGCGAGACGATCCACAACCTCGTTGAGCTTTGCGTATTTCTCGGTGTTCCCCAGGAATACGCCCTCAAACATGCCGTACTGGAACGGCGACCATGCCTGGATGGTGATATCGTTCAGGCGGCAGTATTCCAGAATGCCGTTGTCGTGGACGGTTCCGGCGTGGTTGTCGATGTTCACATTCAGGCCCGCGTCAATCATGCCGCAGTGCGCAATGCTGAATTGCAGCTGGTTGACCTGAACGGCGTTGTCACAGTATTTGTTCAGCAGAGCAATCTGTCCGGGATTTTCATTGCTCACGCCGAAATAGCGAACCTTTCCGGATTCCTTCAAAATCCGGAAGGCTTCCGCGACCTCCTCTGGCTCCATGAGGGTATCGGGGCGGTGCAGCAGAAGCAGATCCACATAGTCCGTGTGCAGGCGGCTCAGACTGCCGTCCACGCTTTTGAGAATGTACTCCTTGGAGAAATCGAAGCAGACGCCGGGACGGATGGAGCATTTGGTCTGCAAGATCATTTTTTCGCGCAGGGAATCGTTCATTCCGCATGCCTTGGCGAAAAAGCTTTCGCATTCTCCGCCGCCGTAGATGTCGGCGTGGTCAAAGAAGTTGATGCCGTTTTCCATTGCGGTGCGGATCAGCTTTTCTCCCTGGGAAAGTTCCAGGCCCGCGATACGCATGCAGCCCAGTCCAATCTGGGGAACCTTCAGGCCGGTGCGGCCCAGTGTCAATTCGTTCATGGTTGTTTCCTCCTGTTGTTTTGTTGTGTCCATGCGCTTTGGAGTAGCGCATCACTTTTAGGAATGTGGAGGCAAAGAGTCCTCCGAGAGAGCCTGATCCAGCCGGATCAGGGACAGCACATAGATTTTGAGTGCAAGCAGCAGGTTGGGAATGGACTGCGCCTCGTCGGGGCTGTGACAGCCGCCGTGCCCCTCCGGAAGATTCAGAGGAGAGAGATCAACCGGCATCCCCGGCCCGAACGCGACCGCGTTGGGAAGCTTTCTGGCGTAAGTGCCGCCGCCCATCACAAAGGGAGGATCGGAGCGGCCCGTGATAGTTTGGTAAGAGTCGGTCAGGCAGCGCACCAGAAGGGAGTCCTTTTTCTGATAGTTTGGAGGACTGTCCGAGAGCTCGACAGCGAAGAAACCACGCTCCGCGCACCGTTCCACAATTTTTTCGCACAGCGCGTGTGCGTCGGCCGTGACGGGGTAGCGCACATTGAGATCCACCTGCGCATAGCCGCCTTCCAGACGCAGCACGCCGCATACACAGGTGAGCGGCCCGGATTCCTCGTCCTCACAGGCGATTCCGAGCGCGGAGCCGTCGGCGGAAGTGCTCAGCTCTTTCAGGAACGCCAGGATTTCCCTGTCGCTGCCCTGCATCAGGCCCGCCTTTTCCACCGCGCCGCACAGAACGCCGATCGCGTTAATGCCCCCGTCAGGGAAAGCGGCGTGCGCGGAAAGCCCCTTTGCGTTGAGCACCACGCGATCCTCCAGCCACTTCACTTCCAATTCTCCGGGGAGGGTTTTGAGGGAATGCGCCGTCTGTGCGTCGGAGGTCAGCACAAGCTGGGCGCTGTCCGGCACAAGGTTGGAGACCAGTCCGCCGTGGAAGGAGAGAACGGCGGAGGAGAAGGGAGAGAGGGAGCGGAGCCGAACGCCGAGCATGCCCTTTTCCCCATAGCAGACGGGAAATCCGCAGTCAGTGATGATATTATAATCCGGGACGGCATACCGGGAGGCAAAGAGAACCGCGTCCTCCATCCCCGTTTCCTCGGCACAGCCCACGATCTGCTGGAAGGTGGAGGAGACGGGGATCTCCAGATCGCGGATGCAGCGGAGCGCATACAGCGCCGCGGCGGCCGGGCCCTTGTTGTCCTGTACACCGCGCCCAATCAGAAAATCTCCCTTTCGGGTGCACGCATAGGGAGGATAGTTCCATCCGCTTCCTTCGGGAACAACGTCCAGATGTCCCCACAGACCGATTCTGCGCGGCCCGGAGCGCAGGGTAATCACGCCGCACAGCCCGTCCGCGTTTTCTGCTTCCAGGCCGTAGGCGCGGGCCAGAGACAGCATTTCCTCCATCGCGTCCCGGCAGCCTTCCCCGTAGCCGGGTTCGCCTTTTTGAGAGATGCTCCGGTGACGCACCAGCTTTTCAATATCCGTCAGCAGCTCCTGCTCATGATCGGTGATCCAACGCTCCACGCGCTGTTCCAAAGGCTCCATATACAGCGCCCTCCTTTTATTTGTGCAGCATCATCTCCAGAATGGCGGAGTTGGTTTCCGCCATTCCCTCGTTTCCGAGCGTCCCCAGGTTTTCCAGTGTTTTTTCCACGTCGAAGGTGACGATTCCGTCATGCGCGTCCGCGCCGATGTTGTTCAGCGCCATGGTGGCGGCCCGGATCGCGGAATTGACGGCGGTGGCGATTTTCAGCGCGCAGCCCGGCTTCGCGCCGTCGCATACAACGCCGGAAATGTCGGCGACCATGCTGTTGATGCCATATTTCATCTGCGCCTCTGTGCCGTCCAGAAGAAAGACAATGCCGCAGCAGGAGCCGATGGAGGCGGCAATGGAGCAGCCGCACAGGACCGAAAGACGGCCGATGTAATGCTTGGTGTGGATGGTGACCAGGATGCTCAGCGCGAGCGCGCGCAGGACCTTTTCCTCCGGCAGCTCCAGCTTCCATCCGATGGAGGCGACCGGCAGGGAAGCCGTCAGTCCCTGGTTGCCGCTTCCGGCCGCGCTCATCACCGGCTTTTCACATCCCGCCATGCGCGCATCCGCGGCGGCGGCGGTGCAGGCGACCGCAAAGGTGGCGATATCGTGGGAGACAAGGCCCGTCCGATCCTCTTCCAGGAGACTCTTGCCCACTTTCAGCCCGTAATCATGCGTCAGCCCTTCCTCCGCGATGGTGCGGTTCAGACGGATGACCTCGCGCAGGAAGGTCAGCTCGCTGCCGTCCACGGAACGGACAAAATCCACGATGGAATCGAGCGTGATGGAATATTCCTCAGGCTCCGCTTCCGCTCCCGCCTGGGCCGGCTCTGTTTTTTTGTCCACGAGCACGGATTGGTTTTTCCGCAGGAAAACCAGTCCGGTGTGTGTGCCGGAGATGATGGCCTCCGCTTCGTCGTCCCCGTCCGTGACCTTCGCCTGGATCCAGACCTTTTCCTCCGTATCGCCCAGGCCGATGTGGACCTTTTTCTGCGATACCATATCTTTCGCCTGCTGCTTCTGTTCGTCGGTCAGTCCGTTGAGAACGAGGAGCTGCTTTTCCGGCGCGGCGCTCAGAGCGCCGAGGGCGGCGGCAATGTCCAGGCCGATCATGCCCGTGCCGGGAATTCCCACGTTCATCCCGTTTTTCAAAATGTAGCGGCTGACGTTGACCTCGATCCGCGAGGGTGTTTTGCCGAGCTCATGCGCCGCATACGCGACGGTAAGCGCCGCGGCGGCAGGCTCCGTGCACCCGAGAGCCGGGGAGATCTCCGATTTCAAAAGAGACAAATACTGCGAAATCTGCTGTTTTTCCATGATTACTCCTGATGTTCCTTTCCTGACAATTCGGCGCCGCTGCCGTCGCGGAGCATTTCCTGATATTTTTTGGGCGTGATGCCGACTTCCTTTTTGAATACCTGAATGAACTGGGACGAATCGTTGTAGCCCGAAAAGCTGGCTACATCCGTGATGGAGAGATTGGGATCCCGCAGAAGCTCCTTGGCGTGACGGATCCGCAGCTCCCGCAGATAGCTGCTGTAATTTTTTCCGGTCTTTTCCCGGATCAAGTGGCTCAGGTAGGTGTGATTCATAAAGAAGATATTTTCAGCCAGTTCTTTGAGGGAAATATCCTTGTTGTAATTTTGATTGATGTGGGCGAGAACCCGCTCCACAATGCTGCTTTCGTCGCCCGCCGGAGAGGTTTCCAGCAGGGAGGAGGCCAGCGCGATCGTCTGACAGACCGCTTCGGCCAGCGCTTCCGGCGTTTCGCAGGAGGCGGGGAGAACGGTCCATTCGGAAAGACCGGCCGGATGAGACGCATTCTTCGCCGTCTTTTCCAGAACCGCCGTAAGCTGGCGCAGGAAATCCCGGCATCCCTCCAGGGAGAGGTGGGGATCTGAGCGCAGGCGCGCCAGTTCTCCCGTCACCAGATCGCACGCTTCCGATACCCTGTGCTGTTCCAGAAGATGGAAAAGCCTGTCCTCGTAGCGGAAAGGAGCCTTGTGAACCGTGCGCTGTTTTTCCAGAGCAGGGCAGGAAAAGAGGGCGGCGTCCGCGTCCAGCACACGGTACTGGATGGCGGTGCTTGCTTCTTCAAAGGAAGCGGGGAGGGAGGAGGGCTCCTTCTGCGGGCCGTTCAGCCCGATCCATACCTTCCAGCCCTGTTTGCGCAGCAGGTCGGACAAATGGAGAAACGTCTGCTCTATGCCGTCCTGCGCCCGCATGACAATCACCCACTGACAGCGGGAGAGCGCCGCAGCCCGGTATTCCGCGCAGCTTTCCCGGCGGAACAGCTCCTTGCAGATTTGATGGAAACCGGAGGAGTCCGGGCAGCGATCGGCGGAGAAGAGGAGGGAGGCTACCCAGTAGGGAGAAAGAATATGGGAAAACAGACTGGCGTTGATATAGTCCTCCTTCATCTTGCCCGCTGTAATGCCTTCTTCAATATAACGGGAAAGGCTGTCGGTGTTTTTCAGCAGCTCCATTTCCTGCTCGAACTGCTTCTGGTGGGTGTTCTGCTGCAAATTTTTGCGCAGGCAGCCGTAGAGCGCTTCGTCGCTGAGGGGCTTGAGAAGATATCCGGCGGCTCCGGCGTTCAAAGCCTCCTGCGCATATTGAAATTCCGCGTATCCGCTGATCAGAATGACCTTGGTTTCCGCATGCTGCTCCATGATCAGTTTGAGAAGCTCCAGGCCGGTCATAAACGGCATCTTGATGTCGGAGAGCACAAGCTCCGGTCTGTGCTGCTGATACAGCTCCCAGGCCTGCCTTCCGTTGGAGGCCTCGACAATTTCCATACCCGCGTCATAGCGGGAGAGCTGCTTAATCAGCGAACGGCGTGAGTAAATTTCATCTTCCGCAATGAGCACTTTCATGTGGTTCGCCTCTCTTTCCTGGGACACGGGCGTGAAACGGACGGCGAGCTTGTCGCAGCATGGGTGGTAAGCTTTATTTTAGCTCTTGACGGCCCCGGCTGTCAAACCGGAGATGATATATTTCTGTCCGATCGCGTAAACGATGAGAACCGGGAACATGCACATGAAATAGGCGGTGAACGCCATGGTGGAGTTAAATGAATATTCCGACTTGAAATTGTACTGGAACAGCGGCAGCGTCCAATATTCGGGAGACTTGTTGAGGATCATCAGCGGAAGCTGGAAATCGTTCCAGAACCACAGCGCGTCCATTACCACGAGAGTCGCCAGCATGGGGCCAAGCAGATGGAGCACAATTTTGGTATAGACCTGGAAGGTATTGCATCCGTCGATCCGCGCGGCCTCCTCGATCTCATAGGGCAGGCTGTTGATATAGTTGACAAACATGAATACGCCCTTGGAAAGGCTCAGAGCCGCGTACAGGAGGATCAGGCCGTTCGGGTTGAGCAGATTCATGTTGGTCATGATTTTGGTAACCGGGAGCATGATGACCTGGAAGGGAATGAACAGGCCGAGAATGATATAGAAATAAACGGCCTTGTAATAGCGTTTCGTGAAGTTCCTGGCAATGGCATAGGAGACAGCCGGATTGATGATGATAACGATAACAATGGAAATGACGGAAATATAGGTGGAGTTCTTGACATAGTTCCAGAAATCATTTTTGTTGAACAGCTCCACATAGTTCTGGAAATTCAGGCTTTGCGGAAGGGCAAAAAAGCTTTTGCTGGCTTCCTCCAAATCCTTGAAGGTGTTGACAATGACCACATAGAGCGGAACCAAAATCATCAGAAGCCCCAGGAGGATGACAAGGTCCCGGGCGATTCTCCAGCCCAATCCTTCTTTTTTCAGCGCTTTCATACCTGATTGACACCGCCTTTGCTGGAGATTTTAATCTGAAGCAGGGACAGAAGCGCGATCAGGATAAAGAGAATGACGGCTTCCGCGTTGGCCTGCGAAAATTTCATATTGTTGAACGCATCGTTGTAGATCAGGATTCCGATCACGGTGGTGGAGCGGGAGGGGCCTCCGGCTGTCAGCGCGTAGGCGTAGTCGAAGGAGGTGATGCCGCTCTTGATGGCAAGAACGAGATTGATGGTGAATGTGGGCATGAGGTACGGGAACGTGATATAGCGGAAGCGGTTAAAGACGGTCGCTCCGTCGAGCATGGCGGATTCATACAGATCCTGCGGCACGGATTGCAGGCCCGCGATGAAGATCAGGGTGGGCATGGCGACGGCCTGCCACACATTGACGAAAACAACGGCGGGCAGAGCGGTCTGTGTGCTGGCAAGGGGGCTCTGCATGAGCCAGGAGATCCCGAAAGCCTCTCCCACGGAGGGAAGCAGACGGTAATAAATCTGATCAAAAATCAGGGCGATGGTTACGCCGCCGATCATGGCGGGGACAAAAAAGATGGACTTGGTCAGCGTTTTCAGGCGCTTGATGGAATTCAGGCTCAGGGCCAGAACGAGCGAGACGCTCATGACGCCGACCACCAGCATGAGAGCGTATTTGAGGGTGATCCCCATGGAGGACCAGAAAAACTGATTTTGGAACAGGTTGATATAATTGGTGAAGCCGATATACGAATAGGTTTTGCCGATTCCGTCCCAATCTGTAAAGCTGTAATTGATTCCCACAAAGACAGCATAAATGAAGAAGATGGTGTACAGGATAACGGCAGGAAGGGGAAAAAGGAGATTGGTCAGCTTGTCAGCTGTGGACTCCCGTCTGCTTTTTTTCATCTCTCTCTTCCTTTCCGGTTTCAAAAACCGTTGTTTTTCCCTCCGGGCGCGTTGCGGCTGCCTCGATGGGCGGGGTTGAAACAGAAAAAAGGACGATAATTGAAATGGATCCATTCAAATCATCGTCCTTTTCGTATCTGCAATCTGTTTAGAAGGCTGTGACAGGATTACTGGGCCGCGATCTCAATGGTGGTGTCCATATTCTGCAGGAACACGTCCACACTGGGCTTGTCCAGCAGGAAGGACTGAACCGTATTGTACATCTCATTGACAACGTTGTTGTCCAGCGTGGAGGCCATCCAGTCATGCACCTGGCCGCCGTTGATGAAGTCCAGAACGGGCTGGAAGTTGGAGTCCGCGTAGGTGGTTCCCTTGATGATGGAGGGCTCGCCGGTTTCATCGGACCACTTCTGGGCGACTTCGGTTCTGGAGAGATAGTTCAGGAAGGTAAGAGCGGCTTCCTTCTCCTCGTCGGAGGCGGAGGCGGAAATGCACTGGGCCGCGTTGACGCCGGTCAGGCAGTTGGTGGTATCCTCCGTCAGTCCGGGCAGGACAAACGCGCCGAAGTTCAGGTCAGGATTCGCCAGAATGATATTGCCGCGGCCATAGGAGCCGGAAATGATCATGGCGCACTGGCCGTTGGCAAAGGCTTCCTGCATGTTGGTGGTGCTCATGCCGAAGGCGTCACTGTTGCCGTATTCCATCAGTTTGAGCATCATATTGCCGTATTCCATCCAGTCCTCGTTGCCGGCAAGCTTGGCCTCGCCGTTCTGCACGGCTGCCAGCTGCTCAATTCCCTCGGGCAGGAAAGCCACGGTGGTAGCCTGGAAGATGTGTCCCACGCCGTCCTTGAGCGGGAAATTCAGAGGAGTGATGCCCTTTTCCTGGAACGCGTCGCACACCGCGATGAACTCATCCCAGGTGGTGGGGATCTCAATGTTGTTTTCCTCAAACATGTCGATGTTGTAGAACACCGCCATGTAGTTGCTCGCATAAGGCATGGCGTAGTATTCGCCGTCGTCAGCGGGCGTCATGGCCAGATAGCTTTCGTTGACCTGATCGAAGAAGTCCTGTCCCGTCAGCTTCTCATAATAGCCGTTCTTGACCTTCTCCTTGAACTGCATCTGAGTCGGCCAGTCGGTCAGCACAGGCGGGCAGTCGTCCGTCGCGATACGGGAGGTCAGCACCTTTGCGGCGTCCGGAACGGTGTTCTGAGTGATGTTGATGTTCGGATATTCCTTCTCAAAATCCGCGATAACGGCTTCATAGCCTGCCTGGATCGCTTCCTCGCCCTGCTGCTGGAAGAATTCAAGCTCAATCACTTCGCCGGAAGCGCCGTCGGTGGATTCTTCCGCCTGGGAAGCGTCGCCGGCTGCGCTCTCGCCGTCCGCCGCGGCGGAGCTGGAAGTCGTGGTGCCGGAACTGCAGCCGGTGATCGCGGCCGAAACAAGCAGAGCGCACAGCAGCGCGGTGAACATTCTTTTCTTCATTTTTCTCTCTCCTTTACCTTGTTGATTCAGAACTGAAAGTTATGTGCAGCCTCCACCGCGGTTTTGATTCGGTCGAGACTAATTCCCTCACCCTGGATGGTGCAGTCGGCGCCGATCATCATGCTGGTCGAGCCGAACCCCCGGATGGCTTCTTCGACCTCCGCCCGAATGGCTTCGTCGGTTCCGCTGAGGATGTTCCCCTTGTTGTTCAGACCGCCCAGCACCGGACGTCCGTACAGCTTTTTGCCCTCGGCCAGAGTCATGCCGGTGTCCTTCACGGACCAGTTGACAATGTCGCCGGGATAGCCCTGGAAGCGCTCCAGATGTACCTTGAAATCGTATTCCGGCTCGCCGCAGATGTGGAGAATGTTGTACTTGTCCGCGCGGTTTTTGGCCACATCGAGAACCATGAGATCCGAGGGCTTGACCAGCATGGCCCACTCCTCGTCCGTGAAGCGTCCCACTTCGCCGAACTGAGCGGAGAAATAGATTCCGTCAAGACCGAGATCGAGGTAAGCGTTCGCCCATTCCTGCTGAACCTCCGCGATGGTTTTCACGCCCTCCGCGACCGCTTTCGGATTTTCCTTGGCGTGCGCCATCAGCAGATCGTCTCCGAAGGCAAAGGAGGCAGCCTTGAAGGGGCCGAACATGGTCTGAACCACCAGCGCTTCCCCGTTGACGCCGTCCAGGATTCTTTTGATGATTTCCTCCTGCTTTTTGAACTCCGGAGAATCCGGGCCGTCGAAGCGGATTTTCTGCCAGTCCGAAGCGTTTTGAATCTTAGTGTGAATCGGATACATGAAATCCTGCATAATCTTCATGATATCCATGTCGGTGTGGCGGAACAGATCCAGGTGACCCTTCACGGTTTCCTCCACGGTGAAGGTGGAAGGATAATGAAACCAGAAGCCGGCTGGCACGCGATCGGGAGTCTCCCCGTTCAGCACGGCCTTTACACGCTCAATCTTATTCATGACTGGAACCTCCTGTCTTGTTGTTGCCTCAATTATATAATAAGAATTCTGAAAAAAATATGAAATTATTTGGCAAGTACATATGAAAAAGTTTAGAATGTTGAGAGATAAGAGCCATTTTTTAGATCATTTTGCTAATTGTCATCTCAAAGTTTTTGTGTTGGATCCGCCGGGAAAAAAGACTTGCGATTTGGGAGCAAGCCGCTATAATAGAGATCAATATGGATATTCTGCGCCATGTTTTCGCGCCGGAATCCTTTGGAAAACGCCGGAAAAAAGAGCTTGACCGCGTTGCTTTTTTGGCGCGAAGTCTTACGGCTTCCGGTGTGCTGGACAATTTTCGTAAAAATGGATTTTGCATAATTTTATGGAAATCTTGCAATTTGTCTCTTGGAAAGAAGGGCTGCCGCACTATGATCAAGCTGTTGAAAAACTGTTCCTATCGTGTCCAGATCTTTATTCTTTGCGTTTTGGTGATCGTTTTTCCCTCCACCATTTTGGGAATTTTTATCACCAATCAAACCTTACAGCAGGTGGACACCAAATATCAGGAATCCCTTCTGGATCTGACAACGCAGATCAATATGTCGCTGGATCGCAGTATCCGAAGCGCGGAAAGCCTCAGCACGATCCATATTCTGAACAACGATGTGCGCAAGATCCTTACCACGGATTTTTCCAAATCCCTGAGCGACTATTATCCCGGCGTGCAGACCATGCAGGCCCAGATCGCGCAGGCGAATCTGCTGAATACCGATGTGATTGTCGCCATGTTTATCAATAAATACGGGTATGTGTTCGATTACAACTTCAACACCTATTCGGATTACCGAAACATCTTTGACAATATCGACGAGTGGGCGGAGCTGGCCCGGCAAAGCTCCCGATCCACCTACGTCGCTCCCATCTGGCAATCCAAGCGTACAGGGATTGCCTATTCCAATATCCTGCCGATTGTCAAAATCCTCAAAGATCCCGACGACTTTTCCGAAATCGGTGTATTTGGAGTGGGGATCAATTTTGACTCCGTGACGGAAATCATCTCCTCCTCGCAGCTTTCCACCAGCGTGATTATTTTGTTTAATGAGAACGACGAGCCTTTTTACTCCTCGGACGAACAAGTTCTGTCCGAGGAACACGGAGAGTTTCTTGCGGAGCTGCAAACGTGCAGCCGTGAGGTGACGGAAAAGGATGACAGCTTTTTCTGCCACATCGATGTCGGCGGATATGACTATTCCGTCAACACCGTATACAATTCCGTGACCGGCTGGAAGATCGTCCATGTCCTTGACAATTCGATCGTCACCGAAGCTTCACGCACCAATTTGCAGCGTCTGGCGCTTGTCTTTTGCGCCGTTGCCCTGCTCGCTCTTTTGCTCGCTTTTTATATTTCCCAGCAGCTTTCCAAAAGCATTCTCTCCCTGTGCAAACAGATTGACGCCTGCGAGGGCGGCACGATCCCGCAGATCAATCTCACCACCCAGCTGCTTTCCAACAAGGATTTCAATCAGATTGTAAACAGCTACAACCGCTTGAATCAGCGTTTGACGGAGAGTCTGCGGGAAAATTACACAATCCAGCTGAACGAAAAACAGATGCGTCTGCGAATGCTTCAGGCGCAGATCAACCCGCATTTTCTCTACAATACGCTGAATCTGATCAGCTCCATCGCCAACATCCGGGACGTTCCGGAGATCCGCACCATCTCCGACGCGATTTCCGATCTTCTTCGCTATAACCTCAAATCGGGGCCGATTGTGCGGCTTAAAGAGGAGATTGAGCAGATTGGCCGGTATATCACCATCCAGCAGATTCGTTTTCCCGATCGCTTTGTTTATGAATGTATTTTACCGCGTGAGTTGGAGGATATCGCCGTTCCCGTCTGTATTTTGCAGCCGCTTGTGGAAAATATCGTGGTTCATGGCTTTGACGAAAAGGAGAGCGGCGGTTCCATTCTGATCAATTGCTATACGAATCAGCAAACGCTTCATATCCTGGTCGCGGACAACGGATCGGGCATTGCGCCGGAGAAGCTGGAGCAGATCCAGCAGTCGCTGCAATCCAGCGCCATTATGGAAATCCGCACCCCCAGCGGATCCTCCATCGGGCTTCTGAATGTGCATCAAAGGATTCAGGCCTTCTGCGGCAAGGAGTACGGCATGACGATTGACAGCCAGCAGGGACAGGGCAGCGTGGTGCATCTCCGGCTTCCCATCAACGGGGAATTTCCGTCCCTCCAATAAAGGGAGCGCCGCCCAACCGTCCCTTTCCCAAATCAAGCAGCAAAAAAATCGGCCCTCAAAGAATGCTGGAGCAGCTTCTTTTGAGAGCCGATTTTCTATTCTGTTTCTGATTTTTACACGGGCCGTGTTATACGGCTTCCAGCTCCACGGCGGCCAGCGCCCACAGAGCGGCGGCGACAGCCTCCTTGGCGTTTACGTTTTTCGCGTAGCGCACATACGTCTCATAGTCGATCTGAACGCAGACACCGTCGCACGCGTCGTAGACATTGAGATTGCCTTCCAGATCCGTCAGACACTTTGTTTTCAGTCCCTCGAATCCCCGGCGAATCACGTCGGGATAGCTGGTTTCACACAGGCCGAGCAGCTCGGCTTTGCGGAAGGTGTAGAGGAACATGGCGCTGCCGGAGGAGTCGTGCCAGTTGCCGGGAGAATGGATTTTGTCCACCACTTGGTACCACAGGCCGGAGCAGGGATCCTGCACAATCGCCAGGGAGGCGAGAAGCTTTTCCAGCTGTTTCTGCACGGACTGCCAGCCGGGAAATTCTTTGGGGATGATGGCCAGAACATCCGCGAGAATCATGGCGTACCAGCCGAGCCCTTCGCTCCAGATTTCGTGCGATTTTCCCGTCACCACGTTGGCCCACGGCGTTCCGGGCCGGGCGCTGTACGCGTGGTACAGCAGGCCGCTGCCGTCCTTTTCACAGCGGTCAAACACAATGTTGAGCTGGCGGATGGCTTCCGCGAAGCAGGCGTCGCGATCCGCCCCGTCCACATAAGCGCCGTAGCGCACCAGGAACATCTGGCCCATAAACAGGCCGTCCACCCACATTTCGCCCTCCCGGTCGCGCGAATGCCAGAAACCGCCGTCCGGGTTGCGGGGATAATCGTCAAACGACCGGCGCACCTGTTCGCAGGCAAGCTTGTATTTGGGAAGGTGGGTTTGCGTATAGGCCCACACCAGCACGGAAGCGCTCATCATGTCGTCCAGGCTCACCCCGGTGAAGCCGCGCACTGTCCCGTCGTCGCCCACATGCTCCTCGCAGTAGCGCATCACATAGTCGCGATACGTCGTGTCGCCCGTTTTTTCATAGAGACGGATAAAACCCCACAGCAGAAATCCCTGCGGATAGGACCAGGACGCATAGGGATAGGAGTCCGGATCGGGGTAACGCTTCATCAGCGTTTCCGCCAGACGTGTGCAATACAGCATAGATTTCCTCCTGTCACTGGGCCAGAATGCTTTCGATCCGCTGCTCCTCCTCGCCGGAGAAGCTCATCTTTTGCACAGCCCCGACGTTTTCCTCGATCTGGGAGAGACGGCTGGCGCCGATGATCACCGAGGTCGTGCGGCGCAGCGCCCACGCGAGCGCCATCTGGGCGAGACTCTGGCCGCGCTCCTGCGCCAGCTCGTTGAGGGCGGCTGCCTTTTTCACCTTTTCCTCCGTGATGCTGTCCTTTGTTAAAAACACACTGTGACCGGCCGCGCGGGAATCGGAGGGGATGCCGTTCACATATTTGTTGGTCAGCAGGCCCTGCGCCAGCGGGCAATAGGCAATGGAGCCCACGCCTGCTTCGTCAAGAACGTCAAGGACGGCTTCGTTGCTCCGTTCCAGCATGGAATAGTTCATCTGATGGATCAGGCAATGGATTCCCTTCTTGCCCAGAACCTCCAGCATGGCCTTGGTCTGCTCGGGGTTATAGTTGGAAATACCCACATACAGCGCTTTGCCGGAGCGCAGGATCTGCTCGAGAGCTTCCGCGGTTTCCTCCAGCGGGGTGTCCGGATCGGGACGGTGATGGTAGAAGATGTCCACATAGTCCAGCTTCATGCGGCGAAGGCTCTGATCCAGAGAGCTGATCAGCTGCTTTTTCGAGCCCCATTCGCCGTAAGGGCCTTCCCACATGTAATAGCCCGCCTTTGTGGAGATCACGAGCTGATCGCGGTACGGCTTGAGCTCACCGCTGATCACACGTCCGAAGGTTTCCTCCGCCGATCCGGCGCTCGGGCCGTAATTGTTCGCCAGATCAAAATGGGTGATACCGAGATCGAACGCGCCGAGAAGCATTTCACGGCAGTTGGAAAGCAGCGCCGTGTCGCCGAAATTGTGCCACAGTCCCAGAGAGATAGCGGGCAGCTTCAGGCCGCTTTTTCCGCATCTGCGGTAGGGCATGGTGTCATAGCGTTTGTCGTTGGCAAGATAATTCATCGAAATCTTCCTTTCTGTATCAGTCTTTTTCGCCGAAGCGTGTACGGTATTCTTCCAGAATCCGAAGGCTGCTGCTGGTGCCGATGCGTTCCGCGCCCGCCTCAATCATGGCAAGGCACGCGTCGAGATCCCGGATTCCTCCCGCGGCCTTGACCTTTACCTGCGGATCGGTGTGCGTGCGCATCAGACGCACGTCCGCGACGGTTGCGCCGCCCGTGCCGAAGCCGGTGGAGGTTTTGATGAAATCTGGTTTGACCCGGCTCGCAATGTCGCACAGACGCAGCTTTTCTTCTTCTGTGAGATAGCAGTTTTCGAAAATCACCTTGGAGATGACCTGGTGTTCCCGGCAAATCTCCGTGATGGCTTTCATTTCCCGCTCGATGTAGGCGGTGTCCCCGCATTTCAGCCGGGCGATGTTGATCACATAGTCGATTTCGTCCGCACCGTTTTCGATGGCGTCTCTCGTCTCAAATTCCTTGACCGCAATCGACGTTTGACCCAGCGGGAAGCTGATTGCCGCCCCCACATGAACGGGGGAGTTTTTCAGAAACGATTTGCACAGGGCTGTCTGAGAGGAATTGATGGCGACCATGCGGAAGCCGAAGCGATCGGCCTCCTCGCACAGGACGCGGAAGTCCTCGTCCGCTGCATAGGGTTTGAGCAGCGTATGATCAAACATCCCGGCGAGCTGCCGGAATGAGACCGGTGGTTTTTGTTCCATGGGGTTTCCTTCCTTTCTTTTTTGTCAAAGCGCCAGTTCTGCCAGTCCGTCATATACACAGCAGAGCTGATCGTAAGCCTGGTTAAACAGACGGTACAGAGCGCGATAGCGTTCCGCGTATTCCGGACGCGGCAGGATCCGCTCCTCGGGCGGATTCAGGCGGACAGCCTCTTCGTAGCCGGAGAATACACCGGTTCCCACGCCCGCGCAGACCGCCGCTCCGAGCGAGGTGGCTTCCTCCCGGAAGCGCGGGACGCACAGCGGCTTCTGCCAGATATCCGCGAGAATTTGGAGCCAGATTTTTCCCTTGGCTCCGCCGCCGATCACGGTGATTTCGTCGATCGGGGTCCGCGCGTCGAAGATATCCAGAATCACTTTGAGATTGTACCCGACCCCCTCCAGCACGGACCGCGCCATTTCGGCCTTCTTGGTTCCGGCGTGCAGGCCGAGGAAGGCTCCGCGTGCGTTGCGGTTCCAGCGGGGCGAACGCTCTCCCAGCAGATAGGGGAGGTAGAGAAGGCCGCCTGCCCCCGGCTCCGTGCGCCGGATCGCTTCGTCGATCTGCCGGTAGGCGCTTTCTCCGCGTTCTCCGGCAAGCCGGATCTCCTCGCCGCACAGGGTGTCCCGGAACCATTGAAAAGATACGCCGGCTGCCTGCATGGTGCCGCACGGCGTGTAGAGCGTGGGGTCGAGATGCACCCAGTTGAAGGTGCGCATGGAGGGATCGGAGATGGGCTGCCGTGAAGCGGTGGAGATCCACGAGGAGGAGCCGAGCGTGTGGTAGGTTTTTCCTTCCCGCACAACGCCCGCCCCGACACAGGCGCAGGAACCGTCTCCGCCGCCGAGAACGACGGGCGTGCCCGCCAGCAGGCCGGTTTCCGCCGCGGCCTTTGGAAGGACGGAGCCTGCTATCTCCGCCGAAGCGTGCAGCTCCGGCAGCAGATCGCACGGAATGGACAAGGCTTTCAGAATCTCCTCCGACCAGACACCGGCACGCAGATCCAACAGGTTGGTTCCCGAAGCGTCGCTGTAGTCCGTCCAATACCGGCCGGTCAGCTTTGCCACAATAAAATCCTTTGCGTTGAGCATTTTATAGGCGCGTGCGTACAACTCCGGTTCATGGTCCCGGATCCACAGAAGCTTTGCCGCGCTGTAGGAAGCGCTGAGCCGGTGGCCGGTAATCGCATAGCCCCGCTCGGCTCCGATCAGCCGGATCATCCGTTCTTCTTGTTCACCGCTGCGTGTGTCCGCCCAGATGATGCTGCGCCGCAGGGGTTCGCCTTCTTGATCCACCAGCAGACAGCCCATCATCTGGCCGCTGAAGCTGACGGCCGCGATCTCACCGGGAGCAACCCCGGACTGTTCCAACAGCGCCCGTGTGCTTTGGCAGACGGCTTTCCACCAGTCGTGCGGATCCTGCTCCACAAAACCTGGACGCGGGTAGAAGGTGTCGTATGCGTAGAGCGTGCTTGCCCGGAGATTTCCCTGGGTATCGTAGAGGGTCGCCTTGTTTCCGCTGGTGCCGAGGTCGTGCGCCAGAAGATAGGTGCTCATTTCCTTTGCCCTCCGATCACGGCTCCAGCTCCAGCTGTGCCAGGGTGGCGGGCATGGAGTGGCCGGTATTCACCTTGCCGGGGCCTGTCACCAGATCGAAGCAGGAGGCAATGACACGGCCGTCCCAAACGATCGGTTCGCCGGGCTGGTTGAGTTCCCCGTGCAGGCCGTCGCTGTCCGGGCTCTGCGCCACCCGCCGCAGCGTTCCGTCCGGCGTCATCACGGCGATGGCGTTTGCGTTGAAGTCCGCAATATACAGATTTCCTTTTTCGTCAAAGACCATGCCGTCGGTGCTTTCCAGCTGGGAAAAGTCCTGTGCGATCACCTGATTGTCCAGCAGGGAGCCGTCCTCCCGGAACGTGATCCGGTTGATGGAGGCGTCTCCGAAGTTGCCCACATACAGGTTGCCGTCCCGGTCAAAGGCGATACCGTCCGCGCCGTACTGGCAGTCCGGATTCTGCGTCACAAAGGTGGCGAACAGGTTTTTGTCCTCCAGCGTGTTGGTCACGCGCACATTTTCTTCGTCGAGCGCAAAGCGGTACACGCCGCTGACCAGCTTGCCGGACTCGTGATGGATGGGGTGCAGATAGCTTTGCGTGACATACATGTACCCATTGCGGATGCGGATTCCGTTGGGGTGCTCCATGCCGCAGGCCACGACGCGCGTTTCCAGAATGTTTCCGTCGTCGTCCACCTTCAGGCGCAGGACACGGCCCTTGTAGAGAAGCTCCGGTCTCTCGCTCCATCCCTGATTGTCGCAGAGATACACGTTGTATTCCCCGTCAAACGCAATGCCCATGTTGCGGGCCACACCTGTTTCCTCGTGCACCGGCACGTCAAACCATTTGGTGACCTTTCCGGTGCGGTCCAGCTTGACGACACAGCCGGACATGCTGTCGTCCGCAAAATTCGGGCAGGACAGCACCAGATTGCCGTGGGGATCGATCTCCATACCGTCCGGTGTGCAGATGTATTCGGGCAGGATAGAAAATAAGCTTGAACTGCGCATAGGTTCCACCTTTCTTTCACGGAAATGTAATGACAAT
>OERR01000134.1_pt1 | contig 19101 bp, 10 predicted proteins | sample 1540051 | NCBI WGS metagenome assembly OERR01 (sample SAMEA3891884, study PRJEB23780) | metagenome | biome: terrestrial biome; feature: animal house; material: Caecal content | place: Italy | collected 2015-05-05 | reverse complement strand
CATTTTTGCTATTTACTCCAACATTAGATTCATTTTATCCCGTTATTTTGCACGATTATTCTTTTTGTTTTTCTCTATTTTTTCTTATTATATCCAAAACTAGCAACTTTTGCAATATATACAACAACTCTTCCAATTGGATATTTTTATTAATTGGGTATAATAAAAGTAACAACAAACAAATACAAAATCTTTCTTACTTAAGCAATGACCCAACTACAGATTTTGTAATCCAAAATTCAATAAAGAGAGGTAACGTTTATGGAAATGACATTAAGATGGTATGGTTCCAAATTTGACACAGTAACATTAAAACAAATCAGACAGATTCCTGGTGTAACTGGAGTTATCACAACATTGTATGATACATCCCCTGGAGATGTATGGAGCAGAGAAGCAATTCGTGCATTAAAAGAAGAAGTTGCTGCAGCAGGTCTTCATATTTCTGGAATTGAAAGTGTTAACGTTCATGATGCAATTAAAGTGGGAACTCCTGATCGTGATCAATACATTGATAATTATATCACTACATTAGAAAATTTAGGAAAAGAAGATATTCATTTAGTATGTTACAATTTTATGCCAGTATTTGACTGGACTCGTACCGAACTGGCAAGAGTAAGACCAGATGGATCTACCGTTTTGGCTTACACACAAGAAGCCGTTGATAATTTAAATCCTGAAGATATGTTCAATTCCATTTCTGGCGATATGAACGGAACGATTATGCCAGGATGGGAACCAGAACGAATGGCAAAAATCAAAGAATTATTTGCTATGTACAAAGATGTGGATGATGAAAAATTATTTGCTAATTTAAAATATTTCTTGGAAAGAATTATGCCAACTTGCGATAAATACGACATCAATATGGCAATTCATCCAGATGATCCTGCATGGAGCGTATTCGGTCTTCCTCGTATTATCATTAATAAGGATAATATTTTACGTATGATGAAGATGGTTGATAATCCACATAATGGAGTTACATTCTGCTCTGGCTCTTATGGAACCAATTTACAAAATGATTTGCCAGATATGATTCGCTCTTTAAAGGGAAGAATTCATTTTGCTCATGTTAGAAACTTGAAATTTAATAGTCCAACCGACTTTGAAGAAGCTGCTCACTTGTCTTCCGATGGAAACTTTGATATGTATGAAATTATGAAAGCATTATACGATATCGGATTCGATGGACCAATTCGTCCAGACCATGGAAGAATGATTTGGGATGAAGTCGCAATGCCTGGATACGGACTTTACGACCGTGCTTTAGGTGCAACTTACTTAAATGGTCTTTGGGAAGCAATTGTAAAAAGTAACCAGTAACGAATTCAGCCTTTTGATAAAGATTAAAAATAAATTGGAGAAGGTTTTAATTTATCAAAAGGCTTCCTAAATAAAACATGGAGGAAATAAGAATGAAATTAAATGAAGTTGGGTTAAAAGATACAAAAATTTGGGAAGACGCTGGATTTGCTCTGCCTCAATTTGATCGTACAGCAATTACAAAAAATACAAAAGAGCATCCATTCTGGGTTCATTTCGGCGCTGGAAATATCTTTCGTGCATTCCAAGCGAATGTTGTTCAGAACTTATTAAATGATGGGGTATTGGATCGTGGATTAATTGTAGCAGAAGGATTCGACTATGAAATCATTGAGAAAATGTATAAGCCTCATGACGATTATGGTATTGTCGTAACATTAAAAGCAGATGGTACTGTCGATAAAACAGTCGTTGGAAGTGTTGTGGAATCCATCACCGTTGACAGTGAAAATGAAACAGATTTTGCACGTTTAAAAGAAATTTTTGAAAACGATTCGCTTCAAATGGTAAGTTTCACAATAACAGAAAAAGGTTATAGTCTCGTAAATGGCCGTGGAGAAATGCTTCCTTCCGTACAGGCAGATATGAAAAATGGTCCTGAAAAGCCAGAAAGTTATATTGGAAAAGTAGTTTCTCTATTATATACACGTTTCCTGTCTGGAGAGAAACCAATTGCAATGGTTAGTATGGATAACTGCTCTCATAATGGAACGAAACTTTATGAAGCAGTCGAAGCATTTGCAAAGCAGTGGGAAGAAGCATCACTTGTAAAAGAAGGTTTTCATGCTTACATCAATGATCCAAAGAAAGTTTCATTCCCTTGGACAATGATTGATAAGATTACCCCAAGACCAGATCCTTCCGTTCGAGATATTTTAGCAAAGGATGGCGTAGAAGAATTAGATCCTGTTGTTACATCGAAAAACACCTATGTTGCTCCATTCGTAAATGCAGAAGAATGTGAATACCTCGTTATCGAAGACGCATTTCCAAATGGAAGACCAGAGCTGGAAAAAGGCAGTTTCATGTTCACTACTCGTGAAACAGTGGATAAAGTGGAAAAAATGAAAGTATGTACCTGTTTAAATCCACTCCATACTGCATTGGCGATATTTGGATGCTTATTAGACTATGATTTAATTTCCAAGGAAATGAAAAATCCTGTCCTTAAGAAATTAGTCGAAGGCATTGGATACAAAGAAGGACTTCCAGTTGTAATTAATCCAGGCATCCTTGATCCAAAGACATTCATTGATCAAGTATTAAATGTACGTATTCCAAATCCATTTATGCCAGATACTCCTCAGAGAATCGCAACCGATACTTCTCAAAAATTGGCAATTCGTTTCGGTGAGACAATCAAAGCATATGAAGCTTCCGATTCTCTTAATGTCAACGATTTAAAATTGATTCCACTTGTATTTGCAGGATGGTGCCGTTATCTGATGGCTATTGACGATCAAGGCAAAGCATTCACGTTAAGCTCTGACCCATTATTAGATACCGTATGCCCATATGTGAAGGACATTCAATTAGGTGATACTGTGGATGCAGCAACGGTATTAAAACCAATCTTAGAAAATAAGAAAATTTTCGGTGTAGACCTTTATGAAATTGGTATGGCAGAAAAAGTTTGCCAATACTTCACAGAATTCATTGCAGGTCCAGGCGCAGTACAAAAAACATTGGAGAAATATGTTTCTTAATTTCTTTTAAAAAGAAAAAGCTTTTTTAACAGTATTTCCTATGAAGTAGAAAATAGCACTCTGATTATTGCTCAACTATAAGAACTGATCAGAGTGCTATTCTTTTTTAGCTTCTTGAAACTTTACTATTATTTATTAACTAAAATCAGATAATTTTTTTATCATTGCAATGATTCTGCTGGCACATGCACGAATGTCTTTTTCAGAAAGTTTTCCTTCTTCATATGCTTTCCGAATATTTTCATCATCACAAATATTTCCAGGCATAATCATATCATTACCAGCAGCCACGCATTTCCATGGAATACTTCCATCTTCTGGAACTGTCGTATTCCAGTCTGACATAATAACGCCCTCAAATCCCCATTCTTCTCGAGCAACTACCGTACATAAATCTCTGCTATTTGCAGCATGGATTCCATTAATCAAATTATAGGAAGTCATTATCGCTTGAGGCGCACTGTTTTTTACAGCAATTTCAAAACCTCGCAAATATATCTCACGCAACGTCCGTTCCGATATACATACATTTACTCCCATACGGTTGTCTTCTTGATTGTTGCAAGAAAAATGTTTGATTGTAACACCGCATCCAGACTGGCTTTGGACTCCCTGTGTGACAGCCACAGCCATCATCCCAGATAATAATGGATCTTCCGAAAAATATTCAAAGTTTCGACCACAAAGAGGATTTCTCTGTATATTCATCCCTGGAGCCAACCAAAGATCTACTTGGAATTCCTTCATTTCCTCTGCAATGGCCTGTCCAAATTTCTTGACTAACGCCATATCCCATGTTTGTGCTAACTCAGTGCCGACTGGAAATGCGGTACAATATTGATAATAAGTATCGGCATTTTCGTGATTTTCTAATGGAATCAAAAATCCATTTTCCAATGACCCCAATACTCCAGTGCCGTAAACAGTATCATGCTCTCTATCCACTTGATAACTCTGTCTAAGCCGTAATCCAGCTGGTCCATCTGCCATAATCAGCGAACGAATCCCATATTTTTCTTCTAACGCTTCTGTAGTTTCACCCGCAGAACCTGGCACACGAACGCCAGATGAACCAAGTGTACTCGTACCAACGGTTATATTTCCGTATAAAAGCGGAATCAATTCTTCTACTGGATAGCTACATTCAACAGGTTCTTTATATGGTTTTTTCTGCTCCATATGTGGCAGAAATTCATATACTGGTACGTTACATTGTTTTCCTTCCTCCAACCATAATCCTTCCTGTTCTATTGCATATTGAGCAGCCTCCAGTCTTTCAAAATTTTCTTTCTGTATACAAATCTGATGCGTTTTTTCAATCATACTATCTTCAGAAACGTTAATAAAGGCAGAAAGCTTTGTAGCCGCAGAACTATTCCCAATCCATATTCCATAAATTCCTTTTTCTACTCGCCACTCCTGCTGTGTTTCCGAAAAGACTGCCAGTTGTTTCTGATGAATCTGTATCGAAATAGTTTCACTCTCTCCTGGCTGTAGCAAATCAGTTTTTGCAAAACCTATCAGTCTCTGGTACTCTTTTGTCATTCCGCTTTGTGGAAGCGTCGCATAAACCTGCACTACTTCTCTTCCAGCAAACTTCTCTCCTGTATTTTCCACCAAAACCGTTAGCTGCATGGAATGTTCTTTTATTTGTAATTCCTGGAAATCTATTTTAAACGATGTATAAGAAAGACCATACCCAAATGGAAACAGTGGCTCCACACCAAAACTGTCAAAATACCGATACCCGACGTAGATCTCTTCTCCATACTCTTCCTTTTCTAAATCGCCATTAAGATAACTGTAATTTGAAGCAAACGGATAATCTTCATATCTTCTAGCCCACGTTGCTGTCAGCTTTCCTTCTGGTACAACTTTTCCATAAAGGATGTCTGCAACTGCATGTCCTCCTTCCTGACCTGGTTGAGAAATATTCAAAACAGCACAAATATTTTCTGCTTCTTGAAGAATATCCGTAATTTCAACTGGTCCCCCAGCATTTATAATCAGAATCATTGGAATTCCATATGAATTAAGATAATGGATATCCTCTCTTTCTTTCAAACTCAAGTAGTAATCTCCCTTTTCCAGTTTTCGATCCTTTCCCTCGCCTGAAATTCTGCTAATAACATATATTATTGATAAAGCCCCTTTTAAATCCTTCTCTATAATTTGACGTCCTTCTGGAAAATCAAACGGATTCGCCGCATATGCATCAAATGGATTTTCCACCTTTTTGGCTTCTTCTAAAACCTTCTCTTTCCACTGTTGTCTGGCATCTTCATAACGTTTCTCATAATCTTGTATCCAGTTTTCACTTGTAATGATAGCTCCAGCTTCTTTCATTCCTTGGTAAATGGATACATTTCTTCGATTATTGACATCTCCCGAACCGATTCCTCCCTTTACCGTTTTTTCTGCACCATTTCCAAATATTGCGACTGGATCAGATATATTAAGTGGAAGAACTGCTTCATTTTTTAATAGGACAATTCCCTCCACTGCTACTTTTCTCGCCAGACATTGGTGTTCCCGTTCACGAGCTGATAATCCCGCAGTCTTACTGCCACTATGTTTCCATTCTCTTACCATAATATATTCTCCTCTTTATAAAATTCCAAATCGAATAAAAAAACTGTCATAGTTTTTCTCCAATTAAATGGGGACTTTCTATGACAGTTTTTATCATATCATAGCTTTTTTATTCCTTAACACCGCCAAGTGTCACTCCTGCTATAATATACTTAGAAAGAATAAGGTACACAATAATAATTGGTATAATTGCAACCGTAATCATCGTATAAATTTTTCCCATGTCAAAATTCATATAATCTGCACCTCGAAGTGTAGCAATCAAAATTGGAACGGTCATCTTTTCTTTCGACTGAATTACAAGAGCTGGAACAAAGTAATTATTCCATGAACCAACAAATGAGAAAATAGCCTGTACTGCAATAGCAGGTTTCATAATTGGAAGTACCACTCTATTAAACGTCATAAATTCTCCAGAACCATCAATTCTTGCTGCTTCTACCAAAGATAGCGGGAGAGATGACTGTAAGTAGCTATACATAAAGTAGAAGATAGCAGGAGATGCAATCGAAGGTATAATCAATGGCAGTAACGAATCATACATACCCATATTCGTAACCAAACGCAAGAATCCCATCGCCGTAACTTGAGTTGGCATAACTAGAATAGCCATAATAAACGTAAACGCTGCTTTTTTCGCTTTAAAATCATATGCATACAAACCATATGCTGTCAATGATGAAAAATATGTACAAAGTGCAGCAGAGCATCCCGATACAATTAAACTATTCACAATTCCTCTAAACATTGGAAAACTTCCATCATTAGCAACATTTTTTAAATTTTCCAAAAGGTATGTCCCTGGAATAGCCGAAAATCCTTTCTGCAAATCTCCATGAGACCGTGTTGAATTAACGATCAGTATATAGAAGAAAAACAGACATAAAAATGATAAAATAATAAGTACTACATGAGCTAAAATACTCTGTACATGTTTTGGTTTTTTTGATTTCATCGTCCATCTCCTCCTTTATTTGCCTTTTTTCGTTACTTTCTTAGAATGTTCTCCATTATTTCCATTTGTCATCTTATATACAAAGAAACAGAGAATTGCACTTACAATAAATAAGTATACGGATAATGCACCTGCCATACCATAGTTTCTACTCTTCAAATGGCTATTCAAGAACATAATCAAAGTCATTGAAGTACGATCTGGATTTCCTTGACCATTTGTAAGGATTTGAGGTACATCGAACATCTGTAAACCACCAATAATAGATGTAATCAGAGTATATGCCAAAATTGGTCTGATCAATGGAAGCGTAATGTAGAAGAATCGCTTACTACTAGTACATCCATCCAACTCACATGCTTCAAATATATCTGGACTAATACCCATTATCGCAGCCATAAGCATAATCGTTGTATTTCCAAACCACATCAAAAAGTTCATCAATCCAACTAATGATCTAGTTCCAAATACGGATCCAAGAAAATCAATTGGTTCCTTAATCCATCCTACTGAAGTTAAAATTGAATTAATTGGTCCATTGGTAGAAAACATTGCAAAGAATAACATTGCGAATGCAGATGCCATGATTAGATTTGGCAGATAAATAATCACTTTGAAAAACTGTTTACCATGAATTTTCAAACGAATATCTGTAAACCAGTTTGCAAGAAGTAATGCAACCACAATCTGCGGAACAAATCCAATTACCCATAAAATCAATGTGTTGCCTGCATATTTCAGCATATCTGATTTCAAAAGGCTGATATAATTTTCTAATCCAATGAATTTAGGACCTATTTCTTTAATTCCAGATCGATAATACTCAAAAAAGCTGTATCGAATCGTGTCAATCAAAGGAATGAATGAAAAAATAAAAAAACATACGAAAAATGGAAGAATAAATATGTATCCCCATTTAGCATAGCTGACACTTTTGCGCTTTTTTTTCATAAATGATAACCCCTTTCCATAAAAATCAACATATTAGCCAATTTTATAATACGGCATTTTATGTATCCTTTTATTCTGGCCATTGAACTTCTGTAATGTCAGGATAACGTTCCTGAATGGCTATTTCAAAATTTTCTTTTGCTCTGTCAAAATCGATATTTCCCTGGAAATAATCTCCAAATGAATTCTGAATCAATTCTACACATCCTTGATCATAGGAGGAAAGAGGAGCCATCTTAATATTTTCTGCAACTGGTGCAAAATATTTATATGGATTCTGTCCACCAAGGAAATCTGATGCAAATTCTTCATCATTATCTGCTACTTCCTGCATTCCACTTACGGTATTTGTAAAGTCAAGATAATCTTTTGAAATCTTTAATAAATTATCTTTATTAGCAGTGAGGGAAAGAATAATGTCTTTTACATGTTCTACATTATCGGTACCAGTTGCTGCATGAATATAAGAACCACCCCAATTGTATTCCTGTGGTGGATTGGTTACTCCCCATGCTCCATCTTCACCATCCCAGTTAGGCTTCAATGTAAAATCGATTCCCCATGCTGGCATTAAAAATGCGAAAACCTTTGAAGAAGCACTCATTGCTTTATTCCAGTCATCATTGAACTGACCTTTTACTGTTTTATCAAAATATCCTGCATCCAGCCATTCTTTTGAATCATTAATCCAGTCCATAATAGTCTGATTTACTTTGATCACTGTTTCTCCATCAGTAACCCATGGTTCGTCAATACTATTTCCATAAAGACGGAATGTATCTGCATAGGAAGAGAACGTAAAGTAGCCTTTTTCTTTCAACTCTTCCGCCGTTTCCTTTAAAGTATCCCAATCTTTTACCTTCTCACCTACGGCTTCTGGATCATCTGTACCGAATACATCTTTTGCTATATCACGACGATATACTAATAATCCTGGACAGCACTGCCATGTGGAACCTCTTTGAACACCGTTTTGATCCGATGCAGTAGTTTTTGTAAAATCATACTGATCTTTGAGATCTGTATCTGGATCAATACCCAAATCTTTTAGCGGCATAGCAATATCCGCATCCGCATCTGTGTACTTGAAAACATAATCTGTTTCAGATAAAAAGATATCTACTTTATCATCCGCAGCTGCATCTGCCTGATTCAAAAGCGCCTCATCAAGTTTTTGTTGATACACACCATCCTGATTTGGATTGATAATCCAGTGAATCTCTGTTCCATCCTTTAACGTTGTTACTGTACCATCTTCAGAACTTCCTTCCACTTCTGGATAAATGGCTTCCAGTCTAGTACGAAATTCATCATTCCAACTGTAGATATTGATAACTTTTCCTTCTGCTGCTGAATCTGATCCGTTTCCATTATTTCCTCCGCATCCTGATAACAATCCAGCAACTGTTGCAGTTGTCATTAAAACAGCAAATATTTTCTTTTTCATTGTTTATACCTCCTAATTTTTTTTAAGTGCGCACTTTATTAAGATGAAATTATTATAGCTCAATTAAAACATAGGATATATTATAAATTTCACAAAAATATCATATTTATGACTATTTTTTGTTATATTTCTTTTACATCATAAATATGATATTTTTATACGCTTTTTTATTTATATAATCTTGTAATTAGGCAGAAAAACAGAAATGACTTAACTATTGTTTAGTTCGAATTTTTGTCCGATTCAATATCCCATTGAACCATATAATATTCATCACGATATTTTTTTGGAGTCATTCCCACTACTTCACGAAACTGCTGGATAAAATGGCTCTGCGAAGAAAATGATAGTCTATTAGCAATCTCAATCATAGAATAATCACTAAATCTAAGTAAGTTTTTTGCTACATCAATTTTCTGTCTTCTTATATATACGCTAACAGAAACTCCAGTTTCTTTTTTAAATAAACGAGACAGATAGCTTGCTGAAACTCCAAGTTCATTTGCAAGGTCTTCGATTGTAATACGATCTTTTACATGAGCATAAATATATTCTTTGCATGCATTTATATGTTTGGAATCTGTGTTAAGATGTACATATTTACACATTTTTTTTGTATAATCCATGACCATTTCATCGTGTAATTTCTGAATTTCTTTCTCTGTATGAATATCATCCAATTTTTGAATATAAAAATCACTTAAACGAAATGCTTTCTCCAATTCCATACCATTTTGTCTGCATAATCGTGTAATTATTGCAGTTGTAATAACAAAATGATACTTCAAATTCGTTACTGGATTTCTCGAAAGGACTCCAACTCCCTCATCCTCTATAAATCGTTCTTGTTCACAATTTTCTTTGACTTTATCAATATCTCCATTCGCCACCGCTTTGTAGAATAGAAATTCTTCTGTCATTTCTCTATGTTTAATTTCATCCATGTTGTCATCTGCTTCTAATAGAAACCATTCATTTCTGTAACTCATAAAACCACACTCTCTTTACCTTCGTTAATGACTTTTCTCACTAGCTAAACTATTAGTTATTTCAATTAACTTTCTGTTAGCAATTATAATGGGACGTTAATCATTGTTTGTTGCTCCTACTACTCATCATTTGCATATTTTCAACAAATTATTCTGTGAAGCAAATGATATTTTCATGAAAAACATCATATCATATATATGAATCAATGTCAATATTGTGCATTTTTCCAAATCAAACTTATAAAAGATTTTTATCGTGATATTTTTTCAGTTTTTTACACAAAGAAACCCTTTCCCAGGCAGCAAGTATTTCACTTATCTGCCCAAAAAAGGGGTTATCAATTACTCTATCCTTTCTTATTTTTTGTTTTTGTTGTTATATGACAGCAGTATTATGACATAATTAATTCCACTTCGGTCTGGTTTGTCATATATTCCACTGGAATATAATTATCGTTCATTTCTTTTCCATTTACAATCATTTTCTTATATCCCGATTCCTGATGTTCTGAATTACGAATTATAATATGTAAATGATTTCCTCTGAAATCTTTCTCTATTTCAACATAATCCCATTCTTTTGGAATGGATGGTTCTATTTTAATTCCACAGAAATCAGGACGCATACCTAAAATTCCTTCTACGCATCCCACCATAATCGTAGATGCTGTTCCAGTAAGCCAATGTACATGAGAACGTCCAAAATGTGGGCTATCTTTTCCTTCTGTAAACTGTCCATAACAATATGGTTCCAGTTTACGAATTTCTGCACAATCATTTTGTGCTGCTGGTGCATTTTCCATAAAATAAGTAAATGCACGCTCTCCATGTCCGCATAACGCTTCCGCAAGAATAATCCATCCCTGCGACTGAGAAAAAATACCTGAATTTTCTTTTGTTCCAGCATTATAAATTACTGCAAGTGCTCCATCGAATGCATGTATATGATAAGGAGGATCCATTAAAATTGCTCCATACTTTGTATTTAACCGTTCATATACAAGATCCAGTATTTTATCTGCCTGTTGTTTCGTCGCAAGACCACTAATTACTGCCCAGCTTTGCGGATTCAACCACATATTGGCCTCCGGATCGGTACGTTTTCCAATTACTTCTCCTCTTTCTGTAAATCCACGAATAAATCGATCTTCATTCCAGCACCATTGGTTCATTATCTCTTCCAATTTTTTTTGATTTTCATCCAGATAATTAATATAAGCCTGATCTTTTTTATATTCTGCAAATTTTCTCATAATTGTCATCGCAAGATAAAACTGCATGGATACAAAAGAGGATTCTCCTTGCTTTCCGAGTCTGAGACAATCATTCCAATCAGCGTATAATCCAGCCGGCATACCATGTGGTCCAAGATGATTCATTGAAAAATCAATCGCTCGTTTTAAATGTTCATATACACTGCCTTCATCCTTATTGGCAAATGGGATCACTTCATCTATAAAGGAAAGATTTCCTGATTCAGAAATATATTTATAAACCGTTGGGAATAACCATAACGCATCGTCTGCCCGATATTCTGGATGTCCTGTCTCTTCTACATAGGAAGGATCTTCTGGTGTATTCTCATTTCCTGGGTTATGAGTAAATTTCACAAGCGGCAGTCCTCCGCCGTGATCTACTTGTGCCGAAAGCATAAAACGAATTTTTTCCAATGCCATTTCTGGAGCTAAATGAATAATTCCCTGAATATCTTGCACTGTATCACGGTATCCATATCCATTACGAAGACCACAGTAAATAAACGAAGCTGCACGTGACCAAATAAATGTCATAAAGCAATTGTATGCATTCCATGTATTAATCATAGTATCAAATTCTTTACTTGGCGTTTTTACCTGGAAATGGGAAAGTTTTTCATTCCAATAAGAAACTAATTCCTTCCATTCATTTTCACAAGTTTGTTCTGGATTTTTATATTGTTTTAAAATTTCCTCTGCTTCAGCGTTTGGCTTCATTCCTAATACAAAACTCAAGTATTTACTTTCTCCTGCTTCCAATGAAATTGTTGAACAAAGCGCACCACATCCATTTTCATTATAGTTCAATGTATTTCCCAAATCACCTCTGATTACTCCAATTGGGTTTGCATAACTATGATAACGCCCAAGGAAATCTTCTCTATTTCCACAATATGAAGATATTTCTGCTCCAGCTAAACCAAAAAAGCGTTCTATAACAATTTTGTCATCTACATCCTTCCCATCTTCTATCCCGTCTAAATTTCCATGAATTGCCTGACAGATTCTATCACCACAGAATGACGTTCTTGTAATAAACTGCGAATACTGCAAATTAACTTGATCTTGTTCATAGTTATTGTTATTCGTAAATTCTGCATATCCCGTGATATCCAGATTTCTTGTTTCATCGGAATGATTTGTTATTTTTACAGCCCAAACTTCATACGATTTATTTAATGGAACATAGTACAACACTTCCGAATGAATATCACTATAATCTGCAATCATTTTTGTATATGCGATTCCATGGCGACATTCACTTTTGTATACTTCCAGATCTTTTCCAACTGGCTGCCAAGAAGCTGACCAATAATCATCTCTATCCCTGTCATGAATATAAATATAACGTCCTGGCTGATCGAAATTATTAAAAATATAACGCAAAATTCGACCATTTGCGCCTGACTTCGCAAAACTATATCCTCCTGCATTGTTGGATATAATCGCACCGTACTCTGGAGAACCAAGATAATTTGCCCAAGGAGCTGGTGTATCTGGTCTAGTAATGACATATTCCCGATTTTTATCGTCAAAATATCCAAACTTCATCCTTTTTTCCTCTCTATCCTTATTTTTTATATACAATTAGATGCGAGATCTACTGTAATCTCATGAATTCCTTCTCCCATTGCATTGAGATCTTTATAAGGAATAACCGCCTGCTCTCCATTTAAAATTTGCAGTGGCACTCCGTCACAGCTTGCCCGATTTACTTTATATTCGCCAAATTCTAATTCATCTGAATTTTGGAACGTAATTTTAAACTCTTTTCCCCCAAAATACAGCTGAATCATCGCCTGATTCTTTTCATCAAACTGTTCTTTCACTAATTTCGGTTTTATTACAAGATCGCCCACTTCTCCATGAATTCCAAACACTTCTGTAATCATCGTCATCATATACCAACTGGCTGCCCCCGTCAGATAATGATACATTCCTCGTCCTTCTTTATTAAAATATTCTGGAATACCTGGATAGATTTTACTAGTATCAAAATCAAGTGCCGTATCCGCAAGCGTCTTCAGTGCCCGATATCCCTCTTTTACAAAATTCCTTTTATAAAGAGCATTTGCGTACATAACTGTCATATGAGAAAATACAGCTCCATTTTCCTTTTCTCCATAGGCAAATCCAAACATTCTTCCCATATCAAATTTAAGTTCTTTAAAATCTGTATTCAGACGATATCCGCCAATCGCTGCATTGTATAAATAATGATCTGCACTTTTACAAATCTGTTTTATCTGATCCTGTGTTGCCGTGTTACTCATTATGGCAAATACCTGACCAGTTAACATCATTCGAACTTGATCTCCAAAAATACCTTCTACGGCATTTTTATGATTATCATAATAGCTATTGAACCAACCCTCGTTTTCTGTTATGCTAATCCATTCTTGTTCACGAATATGTTGTATCATCCAATTCGATTTTTGTTCCAGATTTCTAATCAAATCATCGATTGATACAACCATTGTTTTACCTTTGACATTATGTCTGCATGAATCTAAATATTTGGTTAATACTTCTCGTTTTTTTTCTACGTTCTGATAAATTTCCTGCTCATCTTTTAATAAAATACTCATCTCTTCCAGCAGTTCCATCTCTTTATAAGACGTTTTTTCTTTTAAAATACGTAGGCAATCTGCAATCTGTTTGAGGTTTCCAGCATATGCACAAGTAAAAGCAACACTTTCGCCATATTTTTCTGCCATATCCAATGCATCATTCCAATCAGCTCCCCTAAGGCGAATTTCATTATGCTCTCCTACCTCATAAAACGCACAAAAATGTTCCAATAAGATATGTTCTAAAATAGTACCTTTATATACCGTTCCATTCTGTGTTTTCTGTTTTACTCCATATTCATCGTTCCAATCACAGTCAATCGTCATTCCTCTTTGTGATTGTGCATCTTTAAAATAAGCCACCTTTTCCATTAAAACTTGAATATCACCCGTCTGATCGATATAAAGTTTTGTTGTCATAAATGGCCAAACACCATGATCCATCCAAACACGATTGATACCATTTCGATCTGAAACAAATTCTCCCTGTTTATGTCCAATAATTGTCGCATTTGTTCCATCAATTCGTACTCCATTGTAGTTTCCAACAATCATCTGACGTACATCACTTGGATCCATTAATAATAGAGAAAGACAATCTTGCCATAAATCTCTCCATCCTCTTCCCCCTCTTCCATAATCATGATGAGGTAAAAAAGAACATCCATAAATCCGTCTTAAAAATGGCTGAAAACTAATCCAACGCATCCAAAAATCAAAGTCTGGATTTCCCGTATGATATCTGACATTTACTTTCTGCTGCCAGTATTCTCTGACTGATTGAAAAGCCTTCTGTATCATTTGCGAGGAATGATATTGAAGTAAAATCTTTTCTATGTTATTTTCCTGATCTGTAATTCCAATAAAGAGATTATATTCTGCAATTTCATTTGGTTTCAGTACGACTGTTTTAAAACAAAGTCCTCCCATTGCTTCCCTTCCATCAATCTGAATTCCAGATGGCATTCCATTCTTCTCTTTATAAACAGCCTGTGGATGTGTAAAACTTCCACCCTCTCCAATAAAAGAATCTACCGTAGGATAAAATGATTCGGGCTTATTTCCATCGCCTTCCTGCCCTGCCACATAATATATAAGATGATTCACTCGATGTCCCTTTTCATCAAATGACATCGTTGGTTTTACTAAAACACCTGACTCTTTTGTATAAATTCTATGAAGCATAGAAGTAACATTTCTATGATCTCTAATATTATCTGCACTTCTTCCATAAATTGGAATGGCCGCAATTGGTGTAATTTTTTGTTCTGTTTCTGCCTTATTGCAGATTTTTACATGCATAATTTCTACATTCTGATTTACAAGAACAAACGAAGTAATTTCTGCTTCCAATTGGTATTTTTGTGAATTTCTTTTCACCGTCTGCCACATAAGACCAGCAGTTAATATACTAGAATCCTGTTCTTTTGTAAATTTTTTGTTTTCTTCTTCTGCCGATGCCCCTGTTGCCGACCAACAGCCAACTCCATCTACTTTACACCAAAAATTTCTCGTTGAACGATTATTATGTAAGTTTTCTGAACTTACTGGTTCCAATAAGAAAGATTCCTGATCTATCTTACTATCTCCACCCAGATTTGGTGTCAAAGAACTTTTCAATCCCATTTCTCCTGCAATTGGGAAATAAAGATAACTGTAATTTTCTGGATTTTGAATAGAAAACGTTCCATTTTGATCTATAAACTGTATTTTTTTCATAGACTAATCTCCTTGCAATATTCTCCCGCAAAACATCACATCATCATTTTGCGGGAGAACTTTTTATTCTTATCTTATAGATGGTTCCTTTGTACTTTCTGGAGCTTTTTGTCCTTTTTCTACTAACTGAATCTCTATTGATTCTACACGAAGGCTATGTCCTACACTTCCAGCAATCTCTCCATTCTTTGCCCAGCCAAGCCAGCCATAATTTTGGATATGAGTTCGATAATAAATATCATAACGCTCTGCCATTTCTTCAGTTAATTGCATTTTAACTGCCTCTATACGCAATGATTTTCCCGTTGTTCCTGCCAATTCACCTGATTGTACATACGATTGCCATCCAATATTTTGCACATGAGCAGCATAACGAATTTCTCCCTCAATTCCATCGGTATCCAGATTCACCTTCAACGCTTCCATACGTAACGATTTTCCTTCTGTTCCGCATAACTCTCCTGCCATTACCTCTGGCTGCCATCCAATATTTTGCACATGGGCCATATAGGAAAGCTCTGGATTTGCCTTTTCATCTCCTACCTTTATAAATGCTTCACCTGTACTTTCTGGACCAGTTTCCCCCTTCTTTACAAGCTGAATCTCAATTCCTTCCATACGAAGTCCGTATCCCTGGCTTCCTGATTTTTCTCCATTTTTTGCCCAGCCAAGCCAGCCATAATTCTGGATATGGGCACGATAATAAATATCATATTGTTCAGCCACTTCTTCTGTTACGTTTATTTCAATGGCTTCCAGCCGTTTTGATTTGCCCGTCGTTCCTGCCAATTCTCCATCTGTTACATAATCTTGCCAACCGATATCCTGTACATGAGCACGATATACAATGCTGCCTTTTAACGAATTATTTTCCAGACGAATACGTACCGCTTCTAATCGTTTTGCCTGACCAGACGTTCCTATTAATTCTCCATCTGTTACATAATCTTGCCAGCCAAGTTCTTGTACATGAGCAGAGCCACTGACTAATAATTCTTTTGGTTCAGGCGTTTCAATTTTTTCTAGTTTTATATTGTCAATACATACACGATGCTTTTGTGAAATCTGAATTCCATCAACAGCTCCCATAGAAATACTTAACACCGTTTTTAAATCTGTTTCATCCTTCATTTGGAACACAATATCATACGTTTGATAATCACTTGTTAAATCTATAATCTTTTCTCCAGAGTATGGATTCCAATTATCATCTGCGCTGCCGTCTCTTTGAAGCGCAAACATAATTTTTCTGTCAATACTTGATTTCGCCTCTAAAGAAAGACGATACCATTGATCTTTCTCTAACTCTATATTGTTTTGTTTCAGCTGAATCTTCCATGCAGCATCTCCAGTATTTCCAATCGTAAAATCAGCTGCATTATTTTCACTGAGACTATCTACTACATAAGAGACTTCCGAAGAAATACTTCCGTCTACAAAACACTCATATCCTGCAAATCCTGCTGTAAAACTTCCATTTTTAATTAAACTATCTTCGACAACACGGATATCATCTAGATAAAAAATTCCTGGTTCATTTACTTGCAATACAATATCTTGATTTTTCAAATTTTCCTCGGTAGTAAACTTATATGTATAAACTTGTTCTTTTCCAGTAAGTTCCGCTTCAAATGACTGTCCTGCTACAATAACCTGAACTTTTTTTCCAGCTTCTCCTTCTGCCATAAAACTTAATTGATATTTCTTTCCGCCTGATAACGCCAGTTCACTTTGAGACACAACTGCTGGGTTGTCCGATGATACACTGTCCGATGCAGCAATTTTGAGTTTTCTTATATTATTCTCATTTGTCACACTAACTTCTGCACCATTATGTTCCTTTACATCCCAATATCCTAAACGGTTTTTTCCCTCTTGAAAACTTCCATTATAAACATAATTTCCATCGGCAAGTATCGTTTTTTTGTCATCTTCAATTGCAATCTCAGATATTTTCTTTAAAGAAACATTTCCAATCTTAACACTTGCTTTTGACCCTGCTGCACCTAGATTAAATTCTAATCGACCATTGGCATCATCATCATTTGTCATTGTAAATTCATATGTATAAGTTTTCTTTTCTGGTGACAATTCCACAACCGTATCTTGCATATAACGCATATAGGAGCGATCTGGTGCTGAAACTCCTACTTTCATTGTTCTGTCTTCCTCTGCATAAGCGTCAAAGGTAAGCTGATATACTCCCCCTTTTTTCATTGGAAGATTTGGCTGTACTAACTGCACACTGTAATCGACAGTTCCTTCATTCGTTGTATCAATATGAATTTGGTTCTCTTTAATTTGCGCAGATGCCTCTCCTCCTAAAGTGGTCAGGAAAATCCAGTCCGCTTCATCTGCTAAATCTTCTTCAACAGAGAAATCACCATTAATCATATAATTACCGTTTTCATCTGGATCTCTCAAAATTACCTCTTTTTCTGGCTTTTCTACATTCTCATCGTAGCTATCTTTCTGATATACTCTTACATAATCAATATTATATTCCGCATTTTCAAAATCTGTTGTATCATCTGGATTTCCAGGCCAATTACCACCAACAGCCAGATTTAAAATCAAATAGAATGGCTGATCAAACGGAGCTGGATAGGTAATCTCTCCCTGTCCCTCTGTTGCAGAATACCAATCATCTGCCGTATGAATCAGCTTGCCATCTACATACCAACGAATCTTTCCAGGTTCCCACTCTACACTAAACTTATGATATTCATCTGAGAAGCTTCCTGTATCAAGCGTATAGTTTCCTTGTCGCTCGCTATGTGGATTACCAAAATGAATTGTTCCATATGAAGTATCTGTCTTATCTCCAAGTACTTCCATAATATCAATTTCACCGCATCTAGGCCATTGACCGTATAAATTTTCATTTGTAGGCATCATCCAAAATGCTGGCAAAAATCCCTTTCCTTCTGGAACTTTTGCACTTGCTTCAAAAATTCCATATTTAAAATCATGTTTATTTTGTGTATTAACTCTTCCAGATGTATATGACACATTTCCATTTTCATCCACTTTTTTAATTGGTTTTAGCACCAACTTTCCATCTTTGACATAAATATTATCAGAAGAATCCGTATATTCTTGCAGCTCATTATTTACCCATCCTGGTTCATGAGTTTCAATATTCCAATCATTCAAATTCAAAGAGTCTCCATCAAAAGAATCTTCCCATTTTAAAGTATATCCTTCATATGACAACTCACTTTTTACCTCCTCATTCTCCTCTTCTGATATCTTTTCTGTATCAGAATTCTGCGACTTGTCTTCCTTTACATTCAAAATTGGAGCAGCGTTAACTGTCGATATGGATCCAATCACTGAACATAACCCCAAAAAAACTGCCAGCATTCTAGCTGTTATTTTTTTCTTTTTTAACATATGTTTCCTCCTTTTTTGTTAGTTTTTAATAATCTTTAAGTTCTAACTCCATTAAGATTTAGGTAGATTATAAGATAAATTTCCCATCTAATATATTATAAATCATAATAAAATATCAAATTTATGACCTATTTCTTATTTTATCTTCCCTTATCATTTCATTTTTTCTTATTATTCCTACAATATAGAAT
>OERR01000132.1_pt1 | contig 19208 bp, 17 predicted proteins | sample 1540051 | NCBI WGS metagenome assembly OERR01 (sample SAMEA3891884, study PRJEB23780) | metagenome | biome: terrestrial biome; feature: animal house; material: Caecal content | place: Italy | collected 2015-05-05 | reverse complement strand
AGTCAGCATTGCATTTATGCCTTCAGGAGAACTGTTTACCACTGAGCTGAATCTTCTTCCGAAGCATCCTACTTTGCAGAACTTTCAAGATGCATTTGTAAATGTACCTTTGCTGAGATTTATTGTGAACTCCTTTGTTATGGCAGGTTCCATTACTATCGGGCAGATCATTACCTGTTCTCTTGCAGCTTTTGCCTTCTCCTTTTTGGAGTTTAAGGGAAGGAATGTACTGTTTATGATCGTTTTGGCGACTATGATGGTTCCCGGGGAAGCAACAATAGTATCAAACTATCTGACTGTAGGTAATCTGGGAATGCTGGATACTTATCCTGTATTGATCGTGCCTTACCTGACATCAGCAATGGGAATTTTCCTGTTCCGTCAGTTTTATATGTCCTTCCCAGCTTCCCTATATGAGTCAGCAAAATTGGACGGATGTACGAATTTACGATTTATATGGAAAATTTTAATTCCACTTACAAAATCAGCCATCGGAGCAATGGCAGTTTATACATTTATCAATGCCTGGAATATGTATATGTGGCCGTTACTTGTAACAGGTTCCGATTCTCTCAGAACGGTACAGATTGGAATTAGTATGTTAAACAGTGTGGACTCTCAATCTATCACAACAATGATTGCGGGAGTTGTAATGGTAATTATTCCATCGATCTCTATTTTTATCATAGGGCAAAAACAATTAATTCGAGGAATGTTCTCAGGAGCAGTAAAGGGATAATACGAAAAACAAAAAATAAATGGAAAGGTATGGATATTGAGATTATGAGAAAGAGATTAGTATCATTAACAATGGCGGCAAGTATGTTAATTATGGCATTGGCTGGATGTGGAAATGGAACACAGAGTATATCACAGCAGACTGGAAATGCAGGTTCTAGTTCAGAAGGAGAAAGTGATTCGGAATCAGGTGCAGTGGAAATGGCAGATGCTTCCGAAGTAAGCGGAACAACAATTTCCTTTTGGCATTCTATGGGCGGTGTCAACGGAGAGGCCATTAATACTTTGGTAGAAAAATTTAATTCTGAAAACGAATATGGAATTACTGTAGATGCACAATATCAGGGCGAATACGATGATGCAATTAATAAATTAAAAAGTGCGCAGATTGGAAATATGGGAGCCGATTTAGTTCAGATTTATGAAATTGGAACTCAGTTTATGATGGAGTCTGGATGGATTGTTCCAATGCAGGAATGTGTGGATCAAGATGAATACGATGTATCACAGATTGAGCCAAATTTAGCTGCTTATTATACTATTGATGATACTCTATATTCTATGCCATTTAATTCCTCTACTCCATTGATGTACTATAATAAGGATATGTTTGAAAAAGCTGGTATTACAGAAATTCCAGATAGCTTAGAAGAAATTGCAAAAATTGGACAGGATTTACTAGATAAAGGTGGTGCTGGAGAAGTAATTTCTTTAGGCGTTTATGGATGGTTTTTTGAACAATTTATTGGAAAACAAGGATTAAATTACGCTAATAATGGAAATGGAAGAGAAGATTTGGCAACAGCCGTAGAATTTGATACAAATGGAGCTGCAAAGAACTTATTAGAACAGTGGAAGAATTTATCGGACTTAGGTTTTGCTCCAAATGTTGGACGAGGCGGGGATGCTGGTTTAGCTGACTTTTCTTCTGGAAAGTCTGCAATTACACTTGGTTCCACCGCTTCTTTAAAACAGATTTTGCAGGATGTAAATGGAAAGTTTGAAGTAGGCACTGCATACTTCCCGAAAGTAAAAGAAAGTGACCAGGGAGGTGTTTCCATCGGAGGAGCTTCTCTATGGGCACTGAATAACAATGATCCAAAGAAACTTCGTGCAACATGGGAATTCGTAAAGTTCTTGATCTCTCCTGAGTCACAGGCTTATTGGAATGCAGAAACAGGCTACTTCCCAGTAACTGTAAAAGCACATGAAGAAGAAGTGTTTAAGCAGAATATTGAACAGTATCCACAATTCCAGACAGCAATTGACCAGTTACATGATTCTTCTCCAGAATATGTCGGAGCATTATTAAGCGTATTCCCAGAAGCAAGAGCGACGGTAGAATCTGAGATTGAAAACATGTTAAATGGAAAGAAATCGGTGGATGAAGCGGTAACAGACATGGCAGAAACGATTAATGAATCCATTGAAGAATATAATTTACTGAATATGGAGTAATCAATACAATGAAAAAAACAAAAATTTTTGGACATAGAGGTGCAAGTGCCGAGGCACCCGAAAATACATTGGAGGCATTTGCGTTAGCAATGCAGCAGGGAGCGGATGGCATAGAATTGGATGTGCAGATGACAAAAGATGGGCAGCTAGTTGTTGCCCATGATGAAACGATTGATCGTGTCAGCAATGGAACGGGGGCGATTCGTAATTATACATTGGAGCAATTGAAACAATTTTCTTTTCATCGAACCCATCCAGAGTATAAAGATGTAAAAATCCCTACTTTGGAAGAAGTATTACAATTAATCAAGCCATCCGACTTACTTGTCAATATTGAGTTAAAAACAGGAGTTTACTGGTATGCTGGAATTGAGAAAGCAGTGGCTGATCTCGTTCAAAAAATGGAATTAGAAAATCGAGTGATTTACTCTTCGTTTAATCATTATAGTGTACAGAAAATAAAGCAGCTCTGTCCAAAGGCAGAAACCGCATATTTATACAGCGATATCATTTTAAATGTAGACAAATATGCTAAAGATACGGGGGTGGATGGGTTACATCCAGCTCTGTATCATGTAAAAATGGCAGATTTCTTGGAACAATACAAAAAAAGTGGACTGTATGTGCGGGTATGGACGGTAAATGAAGAAGAGGATATTCGCTTTTTGATTGAACAAAATGTGGATGCAATTATTACAAATGAACCGAAAAAGGCAATTCAAATTCGAGGGGAAAAGAATGTCGATTTACCTTAAAGAAGAAATGGATGGTGAAGATTTGTGTTAAATGAGAAAAAATTATTCCTATTGGACATTGATGGAACTGTGTGCAAAGGAACACAGTTGTTAGATGGAGTAAAGGGATTTTTAGAAGATACAAAAAATAATGGCGGAAAATGCCTGTTTATTACAAATAATGCGACAAAGAGTGTAAGCGACTATCAAAAACTTTTTGAACAAATGGGACTTAAAGTAGAGGAAGAAGACTTTGTAACAACCGCAATTGTAACAGCGGAATATTTACATAAGCATCACGAAGATGAGACGGTTTTTGTAGTTGGAACGGATTCGTTTATTCGGGAATTAGAAGAAAAGGGAATTATTGTGACACAAGATCCAGATGATCCTTCTATCACTTGTGTGGTAGTTTCTTATGATAACCAGTTAACTTATAAAAAGCTGGAAAATGCTTGTAAAATTTTAACAACGAGAGATGTCGATTATATTGCAACCAATCCAGATTTGGTTTGTCCAAATGAATTTGGATATATACCAGATTGTGGTTCTATTTGTGAAATGATTGAACATGCAGTGCAAAGAAAACCAAGATATATGGGAAAACCAGATACGGCAATTGTGAAATTTGCAATGAAAAAATCAGGTATGATGAAGGCACAGGCATTGCTTGTGGGAGATCGGCTTTATACCGATATTGCCTGTGGAAATAAAGCAGGAATTGATACAGCACTTGTTTTAACGGGAGAAGCTACGAAAGAAGATGTGGAGCATTCCAGTTATCGTCCAACTTATTTAATGGATTCCATAGAGACATTACATAAGGAATGGAAAATTTCTTAAATAGAATAGGAAAGCTTTATATAAAGTATAAAAAAATACTTCGATTATAATGTAAAAATGTGGAAATTTGAGAAATTTCAAAAAAATATTGACTTTTTGAAAAGGATAGGGTACGCTTTAGTTAAGCACAAAGACGTTCTGCTAATGTAACAGAGCGTCTTTTCATTTTCTGCAAAGAGTATCAGAAGATGGAGTGCTGGAAGTAAACAGGAGAAATTTGCTGTTTCTTTCTTGGTGTTTCAAACGAATATGTTTTGAGATGGTATTAAAAAAGAAAAAGAGGGTGGTTGGATGAAAAATATAGATTTACTGAAACGAACCGATACAGTAAATGAATTATTAGCTCGATATGGCGTGAAATTTGGAATTTATAAGAATCATACGTTTAAGGAACAATTATTTCCATTTGATGCAATTCCACGTATTATTCAAAAGGATGAATTTGCATATTTGGAAAGAGGGTTAAAGCAAAGAGTAAAAGCATTAAATCTATTTTTAGCTGATATTTATAATGAGAAACAAATTTTAAAAGATCAGATTATTCCAGAAGAATTTATTTATGCCTCTAGTGGATATTTGATACAGTGTGAGAATATTCATCCTCCTAAGGATGTGTTTTCCCATATATCAGGAATTGATTTAGTTTTAGGAAAAGATGGAAACTGGTATATTCTAGAAGATAATCTTCGAGTACCTTCGGGCGCTTCTTATCCAATGATTGCCAGAGAATTGTGTAGAAGAAGTAGTCCTCAGACATTTCATGATTATCCAATTGAAGATAATCGCAACTATGCTCAAATTTTAAAACATGCATTAGATTATGTAAATACGGGAGGTCTATCTGTTGTACTAACTCCAGGGCGTTATAATGCTGCTTATTTTGAACATTCGTATCTTGCAGAGTGTATGAAAGTTCCGTTAGTTTCCAATACCGATCTAGTTGTTGAGAATGATCACTTATATTTTGTAGATTATAGTGGAAAAAAGGAACAAGTAGGAGCAGTTTATCGCAGAATTTCAGATGAATATTTAGATCCTATGAATTTTAATAAAGAATCGGTAATTGGAATTCCACATATTTTTGATATTTTTCGTAAAGGAAATGTAGCATTGCTCAATGCCCCAGGAAATGGGATTGCAGATGATAAGGGAATTTATTATTTTGTTCCAAGAATGATTCGTTATTATCTGGGAGAAGAACCAATTTTAAGCAATGCACCAACGTACTTACCATTTTATGAAGATGATAGGAACTATGTTTTAGAAAATTTTGATAAGCTGGTATTAAAAGATGTAGCAGAAGCAGGCGGATATGGTGTTGTATTTGGAAATACGATGACAAAGAAACAGAAAGAAGATTTTATTGCTTTGTTAAAAAGAGAACCACGTCGCTTTATTGCACAGGAAGTCATTGATTTTTGTGATATTGATATTTTGGAAGGCAATGAATTGGTTCCAAGAAAAGCGGATTTACGTGCATTTGTTGTCTCAGCAGAGGAACCTGTTGTATGGAAGAGTGGTTTAACTCGTTTTTCCAGAAATCCAGATTCCTTTATTGTCAATTCATCTCAGGGAGGAGGTTTTAAAGATACATGGGTGTTAAGTCGATAGAAAATACAGACCGTCTTTATTGGTTAGGAAGGTATTCCGAACGTGTTTATACAACGTTAAAACTATTTGGAATGAGTTATGATACAATGTTAGAAGAAGGAGCTGGAGATTATGATGCATTTTGTCGCTCTTTGGATATTCCAAATATTTATACATCCTCAGAGGATTTTTTACGGAGCTATCCGTTTTGTGAAGAGGACACCAACTCAATTGCCAGTAATTTAAAAAGGGCTTACGATAATGCAATTGAGCTAAGAGAAGAGATTGGAAGTGAAACACTGGCATATATCCAGCTGGCTTGCTATGGGATGCAAAGCGCACGTGTTAGTAAGGCACCGATGATTGAATTTCAAAAAGTAATTGACAATATTTTGGCTTTTTGGGGAATTGTAGATGATTGGATTGAGGATGAAAATACTAGAAATATTATTAAGATTGGCAAGCGTGTAGAGCGGATTGATTTGTATGGAAGATTACATGCAGGATATGAAAGTATGCGGCGAGAAATATGTCGATTAACAGGTAGAATTGATCGGTGTAATATCCATTATAGGAAAGATGTACTGGATCGACTGAATAAACTGATTCAAGAAAAACCATTAAACTATCCTGAAATTGTAAAGGAAATTGAGCAAATCCTGGAGGTGTAAACTCTTGGAAAATTTAAACTTTCGTTATTATTTAAAAATTGAATTCAGTGAACCTGTGAAAAATCACAGGTTTACTGTAAAATGTATTCCTCAGTCGGATGAGCGGCAATTCATTGAGGAGAAGTCCATTCAAATTTTTCCAAATGAGTCTTTATGTGAAGGAAATGATTCATTTGGAAATTGCTGTATTTTTGGGAATGCAGATTTACCGCACCAATTGTTTGAAGTGGAAGTGAGTGGACATGCAAAAGTAGGATTGGCGTCTTATACGAAAGTAAGACCAAATTATCAGATTAGTATATTTCGTTATCAAACAGAATATACAAAACCCGGAAATCAATTAAACCAGTTTTTCTCTGAAATTGATTTTGATAGATGTGATACGAATTTAGAAAAAAGTAAGAAAATTATGCAAAATGTGTATAAGAAATTTTCTTATAAGAAGAGTATTACAAATATATCAACAACTGCCGAACAAGCATTGGAACTTGGACAGGGAGTCTGCCAGGATTATTCTCATATTATGATTGCGCTTTGCCGAATGGCAAACATTCCTGCAAGATATGTTGTAGGAATGTTAGTAGGAGAAGGATTAAGTCATGCTTGGGTAGAAATAGAGGATAATGGATATTGGTATGGACTAGATCCAACGAATATGCTTATTGTAAATGATCATCATATAAAAATCTCTCATGGAAGAGATTATAAGGATTGTACGATTAATCAGGGATTGTTTATAGGAAATGCAGTGCAGCAACAAACGATTTCGGTTCGAGTAGATAGGACATAGGAGGAATACAGAATGATAAAAACAGTTGCTTCGGTAAAGCTTCCAGTGAATGAAACATTGGAGATAAGAAAAAGCCGATTTTCTTCAGAAAATGGAGGCAATGGGAAGCGTATTAGTATTGTGACGGGAATTCATGGAGATGAACTAGAAGGGCAATATGTATGCTATGAAGTAGCTAGGCGAATACAGGAGAATCCAGAATATCTCCATGGAACAGTGGATATTTATCCAGCTATGAATCCACTTGGAATTGATTCGATTACGAGAGGAATTCCAGGATTCGATTTAGATATGAATCGAACCTTTCCAGGAAATGCAGAGGGAGCTATGACGGAGTATTTAGCAAAAAAAATTGTAGAAGATTTAGTTGGTTCTGATTTATGTCTTGATATTCATGCTAGTAATATTTATTTGACAGAAATGCCTCAAATTCGGATTAATGAATTGCATAAAGAAACGCTTGTTCCGCTGGCTAAAATCGCAAATGTAGATTTTATATGGGTTCATGGAGCGAGTACTGTGTTAGAGTCAACGCTTGCATATAGTTTAAATAGCAGAAATGTTCCTACATTGGTAGTGGAAATGGGAGTAGGGATGAGGCTCACAACCGAGTACGGAATTCAGTTGACGGATGGAATCTTTTGTTTGATGAAGCATTTAGGAATTTGGTCAGGGGAAGTAAAAGAGGTGAAAAAACCATTATTATCGGAAGATCCAGATGAAGTCAGTTATTTAAATTCGCCACTCTCTGGAATTTTTCTGAAAGAAAAACTTCATGGCAGTTATGTGCAAAAAGGAGAAGAAATTGGCTTTATTTTTAATCCATTTACAGGAAAGAAAATGGCAGAGATCTTGGCACCAGAGACAGGACTCCTATTTACAATACGGGAATATCCTGTGGTAGATGAAGGTTCTCTTCTGGCACGTATTTTAAAAAATCATAGTGATAATTGAAAGGTTTGGTGAAAATTATGGAAAAGGTAACATTATATACGATTCCATCCTTATATCGAGATGATTTCCGAATTGAGGGATACGTGTTTGGAAAAGGGGAAAAATCACTTTGTATATTAGGAAATATGAGAGGAAATGAATATCAGCAGGTTTATACTTGTTCTCAAATGGTTCAAGTGCTAAAGAAATTAGAAGAAGAAAAGCGTCTGATACAAGGAAAAGAAATCTTAGTTGTTCCGTCGTTAAATCCATGTTCGATGAATATTGGAAAACGATTTTGGCCAACCGATAATACAGATATTAATCGAATGTTTCCAGGATATCTACTTGGAGAAACAACGCAAAGAATTGCAGCAGGCATTTTTGATACAGTATCTCAATATAAAAATGGAATTCAACTTGCATCGTTTTATATGCCTGGAAAATTTTCGCCGCATGTTAGAATTATGAAGACTGGGTTTGAAAATGTGGAAAAAGCACGTACATTTGGTCTTCCTTATATTGTACTTCGAATGCCTAAACCATATGATACTACCACCTTAAATTATAACTGGCAAATATGGGAAACCGATGCATATAGTCTTTATACAACTACAACCGAACAGATTGATGAAGAGAGCAGTAGAAATATGATCAGTTCAATTCTACGTTTTATGAGCAATAATGGAATGATTGTTTACCCATTGGAGGGCAAACGAGATTCTAAGGTATTTCGAGATGAAGAGTTGATATCGGTTCGTCCCAGAACGTCAGGAACGTTTCGCAATAAAATAACAGTAGGTCAAATTGTGAAAAAAGGTGAAATTCTCGCATGGATATTGGACACTTGTGAGGGAAATATTTTAGAGGAATTAAAGGCACCTGTAGATGGAAAGATTTTCTTTCAATTTAGTGATCCACTTGTGTATGCGAACACTGCTGCAATTAAAATACTTCCAGACAGCATATAAAACAAAAGGAAAAAATGTCATAAAGCGATTTACTTGTGGGTGATTATAAAGTGAAATCATGTAAAATGCGTCTTGATTTGGGGTTAAATTAACACCATCTCAAGACGCATTTTATATGGAGAAAGTTAAGAGGCACTGAATTTGGAATATTTCTTAGGGGAAACGCCAGTTGCCTTTGTGAAAGATTTTAGAAAGTTACTATAATCGTTAAAACCGCAGCGCTCGCATGTTTCTGTGACACTGTAACCATCGGTTAATAACGCTTTGGCAAGTGTAATACGCTTTGCAGTGACATACTTATTAATAGTCGTTCCTGTTGCATTTTTAAAAATCCTACACAGATACGAATTACTTAAATAAAAATGGGAGGAAAGTCGATCCAAACTAAATTCTTCTCCAATATGTTGATTAATATAGGAAAGAATCTGATCCACTTGTTGATGGCGAGAAATATCGTTCTCCGTGTCAATCGTATAGTTTTTTTGAAACCGTTTATTTAGAAAAACCATCAGTTCTAAGAAGGCAGCTTTTTCTAATAAATCTGCACCGTATCCTTGGATATCAGAAAGACGGTGAACATAGTAAAGGAAACGTTTCTGTTCTTCTGGTATCAGAGAGATTTTATGATTGGAATTTTGAGCTCGATTATGGAAACAGGCGTCCAAATCCGTTACTTCGGTGCTCAATGCTTTTAAATAATCAGGATAAATGGAAAAAACAATTCGTTCGTGAATCTGGCTGTCGATTTGGGTGAGATGATGGCTCTCATACTGATTAATAAAGAAAATATCTCCAGGAAAAATATTGTAAAAACGGTTATCAATTAAAAACTGTTTTCCACCAGAGATGGAATAATATATTTCATAAGAATCGTGAATATGCATATCCATCGGTTTTTCATCACTGTATAGATGGGCAAATGCAAAGGTTTTGGTAGTAAGACAAGTCTGGATTGCATCTTTACAAGAGTTCAAAATTTGCAAGATTTTCACCTCCATTTTCGGTTATCAGAGTGTTTATAGTAGAAGTATAGCGGATTTGTTCAAAATTTGCAAGGTTTTGAATAAAAAACCACAGGAAAAAGACAAGATGGTATGATAAAATACCAATATAGTAAAAGAGAAAATAAAAAATAACAAAGAAAGGAAGCCAATATGGAACTCAGAACAGCAGTATCCCCAAAAGATGTCAAACATTATACGACAGATCGTTTAAGAGAAGAATTTTTAATTCAAAATTTATTTACACCAGATGAAATAAAATTAATCTACAGTCATATTGATCGAATTATTACAGGAGCAGCTACACCAGTAAATGAAGTTTTAAAACTAACGGCAGGAGATGAATTACGTGCGGAGTATTTCCTGCAAAGACGAGAGATGGGCGTGATTAATATTGGCGGAGATGGAATCATTACCATTGATGGAAGGGAATATGAAGTTGCTCATAAACAGGGGATGTACATCGGTAAGGGAGCAAAAGATATTACTTTCGCAAGTAAGAATCCAGAACAGCCAGCAAAGTTTTATTTGAATAGTGCTCCAGCTCATAAGACTTATCCTACCGTATTGATTAAACCAGAGGGAACGCCAGAAGAAGGAGTAGTCATTGTAAAGGATGAGAATAAAGTAGAACTGGGTTCCTTGGAAGAAGCAAATCACAGAACAATCTGTAAATATATTTTACCAGGTCAGGTAGAAAGCTGTCAGTTAGAGATGGGTATGACAAAGTTGGAACCAGGCAGTGTATGGAATACGATGCCATGTCATACACATGACAGACGAATGGAAGTATATTTATACTTTGATATTCCAGAAGATGCGTTTGTCATGCATTTTATGGGAGAACCGACCGAAACACGTCATATTGTTATGAGAAATGAAGAGGCAGTTATTTCTCCAAGCTGGTCCATTCATTCTGGATGTGGTTCTCAGGCATATACATTTATTTGGGGAATGGTTGGAGAAAACCAGGATTTTGATGATATGGATGGTATCGCAAACCAAGATTTAAAATAAAGATTAAAACAAACTAGAGGAGGATTTTCAGTATGGACTTTACAAAGAAGTTTTCGTTAGAGGGAAAAGTAGCATTAGTAACAGGAGCATCTTATGGAATTGGATTTGCCATTGCAACTGCTTATGCAGAGGCAGGAGCAACCATTGTGTTTAATGATATTAAGCAAGAGTTAGTAGACAGGGGAATCGCTTCCTATAAAGAAAAAGGTATTGATGCACATGGATATGTATGTGATGTCACAAATGAAGAAGCAGTACAGGCAATGGTAAAGCAAATTGAAGAAGAAGTTGGAGTAATTGATATTCTGGTTAATAACGCAGGAATTATTAAGAGAATTCCAATGTGCGAAATGACAGCAGATCAATTCCGTCAAGTAATTGATGTAGACTTAAATGCACCATTCATCGTTTCCAAAGCAGTAATTCCATCTATGATTCAAAAAGGCCATGGAAAGATTATTAATATTTGTTCCATGATGAGTGAATTGGGAAGAGAAACCGTTTCCGCCTATGCAGCTGCAAAGGGTGGATTAAAGATGCTGACTAGAAATATTGCATCCGAATATGGAGAATTTAATATCCAATGTAACGGTATTGGACCTGGCTATATTGCAACACCACAGACAGCACCACTTCGTGAGATTCAGCCAGACGGTTCCAGACATCCATTCGATCAGTTCATTATCGCAAAGACACCGGCTGCTCGTTGGGGAACTCCAGAAGACTTAATGGGACCAGCTGTATTCTTAGCATCTGAGGCATCCGATTTTGTAAATGGTCATGTATTATATGTAGATGGCGGTATTTTAGCTTATATTGGAAAACAGCCACAATAATTAACTATGCTTGAATAACTGGAAGGCATTTGAACCTCCGTAGTCTTCCAGTTTTCATAATATAAAAGTTATGATGACACTTTTATAGTAATTTACTGGGGATTTCAGCAAAAAACAAGGGGTGTGCTCCATTACGGTACGGCGTGGGAAACCGATACAGGGTAATGGAGCACAAATTGTTATTAATCAGAATGAAAGAAATAGAAAAAGAATAGAGGAATAAATTTATGAGAATCGCTTTAATCAATGAAAATAGTCAGGGTGCAAAAAATGCAATGATTGAACATGCATTAAAAAAAGTTGTAGAGCCAATGGGATTTGTTGTAGATAATTACGGAATGTATACGGCAGAAGATGAAGCACAGCTGACCTATGTACAAGTTGGAATTTTAGCAGCAGTATTATTAAATTCAGGTGCAGCCGATTATGTGATTACAGGATGCGGCACTGGAGAAGGAGCAATGCTCGCCTGCAATTCCTTCCCAGGTGTAATCTGCGGACATGTAGAAGATCCATTGGATGCCTATACATTTGCTCAAATTAATGATGGAAATGCAATTGCAATTCCATTTGCCAAAGGATTTGGTTGGGGCGGAGACTTAAATTTGGAATATATTTTTGAAAAATTATTCTGTGAAGAAAGCGGACAGGGCTATCCAAGAGAACGTGCAGTTCCAGAGCAAAGAAATAAGCGTATTTTAGATGAAGTAAAGAAAGTAACTTATCAGGATATTTGTACGATTCTGAAAAACTTAGACCAGGATTTAGTAAAGGGAGCATTGGCAGGAGAACATTTCCAGGAATACTTCTTTGCAAATTGTAAATGCGATAAGATCGCCGCATGTGTAAAAGAAATTTTGGCGTAATCAATAAAAAGAATAAAATAGAAACAAGACGGATGGCTTAATAGCTATGCCGTCTTTTCGTTTTGCTTCCTTTTTATTAATTGGATAGCGGACGATTACGGAAATCGCTTGGTGAAAAACCAGTTTTCTTTTTAAACAGATGAATGAAATAATTGGTATTGGAAAAACCAGTTCTTTTGGCAATTTCGGAAATCTTTAAATCAGATAGACGTAATAATTCCTGTGCCTTTTTTAGACGAAGATTGAGTAGATATTGCATTGGAGGCAGGAAGAAAAATTCTTTAAACTCTTTAATTAATTTATATTTGTTAGTATGAAACATATGAGCAAGACTGTCCAGTGTGTAGTTTTCTTCCAAATGATTATGAAATTGTTTTTGAATTGCAAGTAAGTAATCTGGTACATCTGAACAAGTCAATTGTAAGTCTCGGGTAAAAACAGTATCAGCAATTAAATCAGTTAACAGGCGTGAAACGTAAAGTTCTGATTTTGGAAGAGTTATTGAAGGAATGTTTTGGAGTTTCGTAAGGATTTCTGTAAATGCATTGGAACAAAGTGGTTTTAGTACTGGGGAGAGCGATTGAGCCATATAACGTGCGTAAAAGCAAGGCAAAAGATTACCCGATAAATAGAGAATAGAAAAATGCAGCATAGCGCAGCCATTGGACTTTAACTGCATACCAGGAGAATAGGGTAAAAATACCAGATTGGAAGACTCAACTAAGTAGTTATCTTCAGAGGTAATTAAACGCATGGAACCACGATTCATATAAATATAGAGGTAGCTATTGCTGTCTGAACATTCAAAAAAGCGAAAGTTTTGGAGCGAATGATGTTCTTCGTATTGATGAATGAAAACTAGGGACGGAATGCCAGAATTAGAGGTACAAGGGATTGGATAGGTCATAATGAATACTCCTTTTTCATAAACGAATTTAAAATTTGATTTAGTAAGAAAATATAGCTTAAAAATAAAAGCTAAATTTATTATTATTGTACGCCTAAAGATTAAAAAAATCAATAATTAAATATAAAAATGTGGATGGATTTTAAGGAAATGTTAAGTGGAATTGTCAAAAAAGTAGGGTTGATCCCGTAATATTTAAAAATATTAGTGAAAAAAGTAGAAAAAAACCAATATAATACAGAAATACAAAGAAAACACACTTGAAATTAATAAAGTTAAAATATATACTTAAAATAACTTAAAAAATATAGGGAATAGCTATAGGAGTTAATCTGTATTTATTAAGTACTCTTCGCCATTTATTCAACTTAAACTATCCTACAGTGAAAAAATAAGGCAAACAAGAGAAAATAGAAAGAAATAGGTGATGGTATGTTTATAAAAGCAAGCTGTGAAAAATTACAATATAGCGGAAGAATTGATAACAGCGATCCAGAGCGTCCGATATTCGTGTTTCCGTGCAGCTCGGTTACAATCCGTTTTTATGGCTCAGAAATTCAGGTTGTGTTGGAAAATCAAAGATTGTATTGGGATAACTATATTGGAGTAATATTAGATGGAACGCAAACGAAAATACAATTAAAGGATGGTGGACAGGTCATTTGTCTTGGAAGGGATTTGGACGATGGCGAACATACTCTGATGCTTTTTAAAAGACAGGATAGTTGTCATGAATTTACTTTTTGCGGATTTGAAATCCCAAATTCTGGAAGGGTATTGGAACCATTGCCAAAACCAGCTAGAAAAATAGAAGTTTTTGGAGACTCCGTTTCAGCTGGTGAAGTTTCAGAAGCTGTGGAATATACAGGAAAGCCAGATCCAGAGCATAATGGACAGTACTCAAACAGCTGGTATTCTTATAGTTGGATAACGGCGAGAAAATTAAAGGCACAATTGCACGATATTGCTCAGGGCGGAGCTGCACTAATGGATGGAACGGGATGGTTTTGTGAACCAAATTATATTGGCATGGAATCAATCTGGGATAAAGTTCATTATAATCCAGAACTGGGAGCTGTTACAAAATGGGACTTTCATCAATATACGCCCCATGTTGTAATCGTGGCAATTGGACAAAATGACAGTCATCCAGAAGACTATATGAGAGATGATCCAAATGGTGAGAAAGCAAACGTCTGGAAAGCGCATTATAAGCAATGGATTCATCAAATTCGGGAAAAATATTCAAATGCCCTTATCATTCTTACAACTACCGTGTTAGAGCATGACTCGAACTGGGATGATGCGATTGATGAAGCGTGTAGACAGATGAATGATCCAAAAATCGTGCATTTCTTATATAGTCAAAATGGCTGTCAGACCCCAGGACATATCCGAATACCTGAAGCAGAAACAATGGCAGAAGAACTGTCAGAATTTATTACTAGTTTTGGGGAGAATATATGGGAAGCGTAGAGGAGGAAAGATTTATATGAATGAGATAGAAGCATTGCAGGCAAGTCTGGCAGTAAGAGGAAATCATACGAGACTAAAACGGTTGATGAAACGTGCAGAACAGGGAGAAAAGCTGCATATCGGTTTTCTGGGCGGTTCTATTACACAGGGAAGTCTGGCGTCCACGAAGGAAACTTGTTATGCAGCGCTTGTACATCAATGGTGGAAAAAGAAATTTCCTCAAAGTGAATTTTCTTATATTAATGCTGGAATTGGAGGTACCACATCACTCTATGGAGCAGCAAGAACATGGGAAGATTTGATGCGTTACCGTCCTGATTTTGTTGTTGTAGATTTTACAGTCAATGATGAAGCAACTGAATTTTTCCAAGAAACATACGAAGGAGTCATTCGTCAGGTTTATGGGGATGAGACAAAACCAGCCGTTGTCATTATGAATAATGTTTATTATGATACGGGAACGAATGCACAGGAGTTTCATAATCAAATCGGGGCATATTATCAGATTCCTTGTATTAGTATGAAAGATAGTATTTATCAAATGATTCAAACGGGCAGCTATAAAGAAGAAGAAATTACATCGGATCATTTGCATCCAAATGATAAAGGACATGAATTAGTTGCGGAAATGATTACTCATTTCCTTGACGTAGTTTATAAAGATATTAATATAGAAGAAATCGAACCAGACTATCCTGTTCCAATGACAGAAAATCGTTATGAACATGCCAAGCGCTGGCAGATTACGAATTGCAGACCAAAATTAGAGGGATTTATGACCGATCCAAGAGAACGGACTGCGATGTTGGATTTATATAAAAATGGCTGGGTTGCAGAAAGAAAAGGAGAAAAAATTATATTTGAATTGGAATGTTCTGGAATTTCCATTCAATATTTAAAATCAATTCATCAGCCACGTCCCGTTGCAAATGCAATTTTGGATGGAGACGTTGCCCATCCAATCCGTCTGGATGCTAATTTTGACGAGACATGGGGAGATTGCTTATATTTGCAAACCATTTTACATGGCGGAGAAAAGAAGAGACATAAATTGGAAATTGAAATTGTTCAAGATAGTCCAGAACAGGCAGGAGAATTCTATCTTGTGTCCATAATCACGGATTAAGAGCTATATGTAAAAAAGGAGAAGAGGTAAATATGGATGTAATGAAGAAGTATCAGGAATGGTGTGAAAACCCATATTTTGATGAAAAAACGAGAAAAGAATTAAAAAACATTGCAGGAGATGAAAAGGAAATTTCGGATCGGTTTTATAAAGATCTTGCCTTTGGTACAGGCGGGTTGAGAGGCGTTATTGGAGCAGGTACAAACCGCATGAATATTTATACGGTGCGAAAAGCAACTCAGGGTCTGGCTAATTTTATTATCGAGGAAAATGGACGGGAAAAGGGCGTTGCAATTGCATTCGACTCCAGAAATATGTCACCTGAATTTGCAGAAGAAGCAGCCAGATGCCTATGTGCCAATGGAATTCGGACATGGCTGTTTGAATCACTGCGCCCAACTCCAGAGTTATCATTTGCATTAAGAGAACTTGGATGTATTGCTGGAATTGTTGTAACAGCAAGCCATAACCCACCAGAGTACAATGGATATAAAGTGTACTGGGAGGATGGCGCTCAGATTACTTATCCAAAGGACGAACAGATTATTGCCCGTGTCAATGCAATTACCGATCTGACAACAGTAAAGACAATGAGTAGGAAAGAGGCAGATGAATCTGGATTATTACAGATCATTGGCGAAAAAATTGATGCAAGTTATATGGAAGCATTGAAGAAGTTAGTTTTAAATCCAGAAGTAATAAAAGAACAGGCAAAATCACTAAAGATTGTTTATACTCCATTGCATGGAACGGGAAATCTTCCTGTTCGACGTGTTCTTTCCGAACTTGGATTTGAACAAGTAATCGTAGTTCCAGAACAAGAAAAACCAGACGGAAACTTCCCAACTGTAAGTTATCCAAATCCAGAAGATAAAAAAGCATTTGCACTTGCGTTAGAATTGGCAAAAAAAGTGAATGCCGATTTAGTACTGGCAACGGACCCAGATGCCGATCGTCTGGGGGTATATGCAAAAGACAGCAAAACAGGGGAATATATGGCATTTACCGGCAATATGTCTGGTATGATTATTTGCGAGTATGAATTGTCCCAAAGAAAAGAAAAAGGAATGCTTCCTGAAGATGGTGCCATCGTTACAACCATTGTATCAGGAAATATGTCACAGGCAGTTGCGAAAGAATATGGTGTTGATATCATTGAAACATTAACAGGATTTAAGTATATTGGAGAACAAATCAAATTATTTGAACAAAACCATAACCATACTTATTTGTTTGGCTACGAAGAAAGCTATGGATGCTTAGTTGGAACTCATGCAAGAGATAAAGATGCTGTTGTGGCGGTCATGGCACTTTGTGAAGCTGCTGCCTATTATAAGAGTAAAGGATTGACCCTTTGGGATCAGATGTTAGTCTTATTTGAAAAATATGGATATTATAAGGAAGGACTTTATACGTTAACCTTAAAAGGACAAGAAGGGGCTGCTAAAATTCAAGAGATTCTTAAGAGTTTCCGCAGCAATCCTCCAAAACAAATTGGAGAATATAAGGTATTGGCATTCCGTGACTATGAAGAAAATATCATTCAAAACTATGTAACAGGTGAAACAACCAAAACAGGACTTCCAAAATCCAATGTACTCTACTTTGAATTGGAAGATCAAGCATGGTGCTGTGTGCGTCCGTCTGGAACAGAACCAAAAGTAAAACTTTATATGGGCGTAAAGGGAATTGATATGCAGGATGCACAAAACAGGTTAGAGCAGCTGACAGAGGCAATGACAAGCTTAATTCCACAATAATGTAATGAAAGCGCATGGAGCAGCTGTTTTACAGTTGCGTGCAAATGCAAGTCAGCCGATTCAGATTGGTTATGCACCGACCTGTGGTATATTTTATCCAGCATCCGAAAAAGAAGCAGATGTCGAGGCAGCAAGAAAAAAACTGTTTGAATGCCCAGATTTGGAAAATTGGACATGGAATGTAAGCTGGTGGAGTGATCCAGTTATGCTTGGAACATATCCAGAAGATGGATTGAAAAAGTACGAACCATATCTTCCAAATATTACACAGGATGATTTGAAGTTAATGCATCAGCCATTGGATTTCTATGGACAAAATATTTACAATGGAAAAATGGTAAAAGCAGATGAAAATGGTAATCCAGTCATTGTAAAACGTTATCCAGGATTTCCAAAAACAGCAATTCAATGGCCAGTGACGCCAGAATGTCTGCGCTGGGGAGCCAAATTTTTGTATGAAAGATATCAAAAACCGTTTTATATTACAGAAAATGGTCAATCCTGTCAGGATATAATCTCATTAGATGGAAACGTACACGATCCACAGAGAATCGACTTTACGCACCGATATTTACGAGAATTAAAACGTGCAGCAGAGGAAGGAGCAGACATCAGAGGATACTTCCATTGGTCATTCATGGATAACTTTGAATGGGCATGCGGTTACTCCGAGCGCTTTGGAATGGTCTATGTAGACTATCCAACCCAAAAGCGAATCATCAAAGATTCAGGATACTGGTATCGAAATGTAATTCAGACAAACGGAGAAAATCTTTAAAAAACTGTTTGCGAAGAAGTAACAAAAAAGAACTGTTTTCGGGACGTTTCATTGTCAGAGACAGTTCTTTTTTCCCATAGGAAATACTATTTTATTCTTTTATGCAGAATTGTATTTTTTGTGTTATACTGAATCGGTAAACTGAATAGAAAAGAAAAGGAGTAACCTTATGGGAAATCAGATGACAGAAAGCGATATTCAGAAAATAAAAGAGGAAATTGAATACCGTAAGTTAGTAGTAAGAAAAGAAGCATTAGAAGCAGTAAAAGAAGCAAGAGCACATGGAGATCTAAGTGAAAACTTTGAATATCACGCTGCAAAAAAAGATAAAAACCGCAATGAAAGTCGAATCCGTTATCTGGAACGTTTGATTAAAACTGCCGAAATTGTATCCGATAACTCCAAATCGGATGAAATCGGATTAAACAATACCGTAACGGTCTATTTTGAAGAAGAAGAGGAAACCGAAACATTCCGTTTAGTAACTTCCATTCGAGGAAATTCTTTAGAAGGAAAAATCAGCATTGAATCACCAATGGGAAAGGCATTATTGGGTCATAAAGTAAACGATCGTGTTTATGTACCAGTAAATGAGCGGATGGGATATTATATTATTGTAAAAGCAATTGAAAAAGCTGGATATAAACCAGGAGAAGACTTTAAACTTGCAATTGATGCTGCGGCTACAGAAATGTATGATGAAGCTAAAAAAG
>OERR01000131.1_pt1 | contig 19665 bp, 21 predicted proteins | sample 1540051 | NCBI WGS metagenome assembly OERR01 (sample SAMEA3891884, study PRJEB23780) | metagenome | biome: terrestrial biome; feature: animal house; material: Caecal content | place: Italy | collected 2015-05-05 | reverse complement strand
CAAAAAAATAATTCCTTTAACAATTAATTATATTAGTTTTTTAGGAATTTCCAATTAATGCGGGAATGTACATTGAAAAATAAATAAAAAATATTATAAAAATATTAAAATTTTACAAAGGAGGTAGCAACAATGTCAGTTGCAGAACATTCTAGAAACCGCAGACAAGGACTATGGAAACGAGTAGTTTCAATTTTTTGCAGTGTTACAATTGCAGTGGCAGCAATGATTGCCGTTCCTACAAAATCGGAAGCAGCGATTAATGTGAGTGGAAACGATATCATAAGAACTGCGGTTTCTTATTTAGGTACACCGTATGTATTAGGAGGAACAAGCAAAGAAGGATTGGATTGTTCAGGGTTTGTTTATCTTGTATTAACACAACTTGGATATTCCAATGTTCCAAGAACAAGTGCAGGATGGCTTTCTGCTCCAGCGTTAACTTGGAATGGAGAAAAGGTGAATGTTCAAACATTGGATCCAACAAATTCGTCCTACGATGCACAGCCAGGAGATATTTTAGTATATCAGGGTCATGTTGGTTTTTGTATGGGACGTCCTGGTACATGGGGACAGTATTCCAGTATTAGAAGCTATACTGCTGCTATGGGAGGAAATACAAAATTTGTGTTTGATACCTATTCTCAATGGCCAAATACTTCTCCATGGTATCGGATTCATGCTCGCAGTGCTTCTCCAAATGCACAGGGAAGGATTCGAGGAGTAGAAATTGACGATACAAACTATAGCGCAGAGGGATGTTATGCAATCCGAGCATATCGTATTACAAGTAGTAGTGGAGCAAATACAGGAAGTTCTTCCAAAAAACCAGAAATTACAGATATCTCCATTAGTAATGTTACATCCAAAGGTTACACAGTGACAGCGACATTTTCTAATACATCTTCGATACAGTCTATTTTATTGCCGACATGGACGAGCGCAAATGGACAAGATGATATTACATGGGATAGTGTAAAAGTTAGTGAAAAGATTACATATGAAGTAAAAACGAGTGCACATAAAAATGAATCGGGTGAATATAATACCCATATTCATATGCAAGATAAATCGGGTAATACAACAATTGCTGGAAAGGCGGTTAATGTACCTGCTTCCAATCATACAAATAATGGAAAGGCGTCGATAGCAAGTGTTGAGTATTCCGATGTGGATTCTTCTGGTTATACAGTAATAGCAAAGATAACAAATCCATCTGCGGCAGCATCCATTCAATTTCCAACGTGGACAAGCGCAAATGGACAAGATGATATTATATGGGATCAAGCACCAGTAAAAGATACCGTAACTTATCGTGTTGATACATCCAAGCATGGCAATGAATCAGGGATTTATAATACACATGTTTATTTAAATGATAAATCAGGAAATGTATCACTGGTAGGAATAACGGTAGGAGTTCCAGGTACGTCAAATAATCAGAAACCACAGGTATCTGGATTTAATGTTTCAAATGTTAGTGCTTCTGGATATGATGTAACTGTTACGATTCAGAATGCACAAAATATTAGTTGTGTTGTATTTCCAACATGGACTAGTACGAATGGACAAGACGATATTACATGGGGAGAAGGAAAGGTATCAGGAAATACCTATACTTATCATGTAAATACATCGGATCATGGTAAACAAAAGGGTATTTATAATACTCATATTCATATTTATGATAAGAATGGAAACTTAATTATTGATGGAAGAGAAATTATCGTTCCATAGAAAGGAGCTGTCACATATGTGGCAGCTTCTTTCCATGTAATATGTTGTTTCACTACTGTTATTTTGGGTATTTAGTTGACAGAAGTAGGACAGTTCGATATAATAACATAGAAAAAAAATAAGGAAGAAGTATTTATGGAATCACAGTTTTCCAGAATGGAATTATTACTTGGACAAGAATTGCTTCCTGTATTACAGCAGGCAAAAATCGCAGTATTTGGTATAGGCGGTGTGGGAGGCTATGTTGTGGAAGCATTGGCAAGATGTGGAATTGGTCATTTTGATTTGATTGATAATGATAAAGTGGCATTATCTAATTTAAACCGTCAAATTATTGCTGTGCACAGCACAATTGGTCAATATAAAGTTGATGTAATGAAAAAAAGAATTTTAGATATTAATCCAGAGGCTGATGTATCGCTACATCGTTGTTTTTTTCTGCCTGATCAATCCGATCAATTTGATTTTTCTAAATATTCTTATATTGTAGATGCAATTGATACCGTAACTGCTAAAATTGAATTAGTAGTACAAGCTAAAAAAGCGGGAGTTCCGATTATTAGTTCTATGGGAGCAGGAAATAAATTAGATCCAACCTGTTTTGAAGTGACGGATATTTACAAGACAAAAATTTGTCCACTGGCACGTGTTATGAGAAGGGAACTAAAGAAGAGAAAGATTGATCAACTAAAGGTAGTATATTCTACAGAAGAAGCGAAAAAACCGCAGCAACAAGAGGAAAATAAAGATCGTTTGCCACCAGGAAGCATTGCATTTGTGCCATCTGTGGCAGGTTTGATTGTAGCGAGTGAAGTGGTAAAAGATCTTTGTAAGATATAATATAGAATGTTGAAAGGCTTGGGAGAGATTATGAAATGTTGTTGGAAGAGATTGCCATTAAAGCATGCATATAATGTAAGAGATTTAGGGGGATATGCAGCGAAAAATGGTATGATGACCAAATATCATGTATTTTATCGAGGAGATGGATTGAGTCAGCTAAAGGAAGAGGAATGGAATTTATTAAAGGAGAATGGAATTTGTACAATTTTTGATTTGCGTTCTCCAAGTGAAGCAAATTTAATGGATTATCATTCTGAAAAGTATGGGATTCGTACCTATCGGATTCCTTTACAAAAAGAAGACATTGATTTAAAGAATGTAGAATCATTAGCTCAGACTAGTATGAGAAAAAGCATGGAAGATGGGTATGTTACAATGATAGAGGAAAATTTAAATACTATTGCAAAGTTATTAAATCAGCTTTCTCATAAAATACAGGAGGGAGCAGTTTTTATTCACTGTACTGCTGGAAAAGATCGGACAGGAATTATTGCTGCATTATTGCTTTGGCTTTGCCAGGTATCGGATGCCGATATTATAGCAGATTATATGGTGTCTGAAATTTACAATAGAGAAAATCCGATGATGAAAGAAGTAAGGAAAACAATTGATCCTGTATTATTGGAGTCTCCAGCAATTCGTATGAGAATGCTGTTAGATTATTTTAGAGAAAAACATATTTATCAGAAATTAATGGAATCTGGATTTACAATGGAGTCGTTGGAGCTGCTTCAAAAAAATTTTTTAATGGAATAAAAGATGAGATTGCTACACCTATGGAATTTTAAATATTTCATAGGTGTTTTTCGTGTTGTAAGCAATTAATACAGAAATGAATGAACGGAGAAAAGGATGAATTTTCACAACTGTTCCCAAAGTTTCATATAATTATAATAAATTTTTATGCCCGCTTTGCGAGCGCCATATAGAAAAATGGAGGGCAGAGATGGATTTTTCTGGAACAAATACAGTATTTGCAATTACGACGATCTGTTATACCATTGGAATGGTAGCAAACTGTTTTCCAAAAATTTGTGAGGATTGTATTCCGATTGTTATGAGTGTAACGGGAGCATTGCTTGGAATTGCAGGGATGTTTTTAATAAAGGACTTTCCAGCGCAAGATATAATTAATGCAATCGCAGTTGGAATTGCTTCGGGACTTTCAGCAACGGGAATTCATCAAATGGGGAAACAGACAAAACAAACAAAAGGATGAAACGCAAGACAGGAAAAACGAGTATAGTAGAAATTGAATCAGCTGTATGCAAGTCGGGCTAAATAAAAGAAAAAGTGATTGCATACAGCTGATTTTCTGTTCTGAAGTGAATATGCAAGTTTCACAATTATAATTTCAAACGAATATGATAAGTTTTTAACCAATAATTAATTTGCAGCAAATAGGCAGTCATCTGTGGACCTGCCATAAGCTGGCCATACCAAGGCTTTCCATAATCGCTTTTCGTTTTTAGAAACTGACGAACTTTTTTGGCATCAATTAATTGGTGGATTGGGGAAGAAGTATCATCTAAAATATCAGAAAGACGTTGGTTAATTAACGTTTCATATCCAGGATTATATGTTTTTGGATATGGATTTTTTCTTCGATATAATACTTCATCTGGAAGAATTCCCTTACTAGCTCTGCGTAACAGCCCTTTTGCTTGATGATCAAGACATTTCAATTCCCATGGAACATTCCAAAGATATTGAACAATTCTCGGATCGGCAAATGGGACACGTGCTTCTAATCCGCAATGCATACTCGTGCGGTCCATACGATCTAGTAATGTCTGCATAAACCAACGAAGATTCAAATAACCAATCTCACGGCGCCTTGCCTCAATTTTAGATTCCCCTTCCAGTTTTGGCGTTTCATGGATCGTATTGAGATAGGCATCTTTTGCATATTCTTCAAGAGGAAGTAAATAAAGAATCTCATCTTTTAATAATGCCTTCCGAGGTTCCATCGAAGGGGACCAGGGAAAACAATCTTGTTCCAATGCTTCTTTTTTATGAAACCATGGATATCCGCCAAAAATTTCATCTGCACATTCTCCTGTTAGAGTTACTTGATTATAATCTTTGACGAGGGAACAAAAGTAAAGCATAGAAGATTCGACATCTGCCATGCAAGGCAAATCTCTGGCATCCACTGCTCGATAAAGAAAGTCGGCCATAGATTGATTATTGCATTCTAAATAATGGTGATTGGTATGAAACTGATTTACCATAATATCAACCCAATGTCGATCTTGCGTCGGTTGAAAATCATTCGACTGAAAATATTGATTGTTTCCTTCAAAATCAAAAGAGAATGTAGTTAATTGTTTTCCCTTTTTTTCCAGTTCCTTACTGCATATTGCTGTGACAAGGCTGCTGTCCACACCACCGGATAAAAAGGTGCTGATTGGAATGTCGGATAGCATTTGCCCCTTTATAGCAGACAGCAGCAGTTCTCTGGTTTTCTCAACTGTTTCTTCTGTGGAATCTGTGTGAAGGTGGCTTTCTAGTTTCCACCACGCCTCTTGACGCCATCCGTCATATCCCCAACGGATGTAATGGCCTGGTTTTAATTCTAAAATATTTCGGAATACTCCGCTTCCACTTGTCTTGGCAGGACCAAGTGCGAAAATTTCACATAGACTTTGGGTATCCAGTTCTGGGGAGATTCCTGGAAATTCAAAAATTCCTTTTATTTCAGAAGAAAAAATTAAGAAATTTTCTCTAAGAGTAAAAAATAAAGGTTTTACACCGAGTGCATCTCGACAAAGAATCAATGTTTCATTCCAGCAGTCCCATATTGCAAAGGAAAAAATTCCATTTAGTTTTGGAAAAAAAGAAGTACCATATAAAAGGTATCCTGCAAGTATAACTTCAGTATCGCTAGTGGTTTGGAAAGAAAATCCATGCAATTCTAACTCTTTTTTTAATGTGTGCATATTATAAATTTCACCATTATATGCAATGGAGCAGGTTTTTCCCTGCCAAGTGCGAGTCATAGGCTGATGACCAGTCTTCAAGTCAATAATTGAAAGACGAACTTGTGCCAGACCACAGTGTTTTGTTAACAAAGTTCCATCCTCATTTGGCCCACGGTGCTTTTGTACATGATTCATTCGTTCAAGAGTCGAACTCCATTTGAATGCTTCTGTTTCTAAATCTTGATAAGGATTGCAAAATCCAGCGATTCCACACATATAAGCTCCTGCCTTTCTAAATGAGATTGATAAAAATGAAGTTATCTTTTGGGACTAATTAGTACTGGTTGATATTGAATCCCGTCCAATGCGGCTTCAATAGTTGGAATAATACGATCGGTATGGGCAATCATAGAATGTGTTTTCTTTTCTGGGTCATCCTGTCCGAATGGTACAAAATAAATATGTTTCGTATTCATAAGAACTCCAATATTTTTTAAATTCATACTGAGTGCATCGTTTGTGGAAATAGAAATGATAAGCGGACGCTCGTTGCGTAAATGGGCTTTTGCAGCCATTAAAACAGGACTGTCTGTAATTCCATTGGCTAATTTGGCAATGGTATTTCCAGTGCATGGAAATATGAGTAATGCATCGAGTAATTTTTTAGGGCCGATGGGCTCCGCCTGAGGAATTGTTCGGATTGGCGGACTGCCTGTGATAGTTTCTATTTTTTGGAGAAAATCTTTGTGGTTTCCGAAACGGGAATCAAGTGTCTGAGCCGAGTCAGAACAGATAGTCTGAATGACTGCTCCCTCATGCACAAGCGCTTCCAATTGAGGAAATAATTGAGAGAACGTACAAAACGATCCCGTAATGGCAACGCCAATTTTTTTATTTTTTAAGAGCATAGGATCATTCCTTTCTATATAAGACAATTAAAAATGGCCTTTGCAGAGGCGAAAGGAGCGAATCGTCCAGGAAGACCTGGACAGGATACAACAGAAAGCTTCTCCTTTGCATAAGAAATGTCTGCAAGACCTCCTGGAGTAGAAGCAAGTTCTAAATAAAGAGTGGAAGAATGACATTCCATTACCATTTCTTTGGAAAAGACAGGAAACGGAATCGTGTTGAATAGAATCGAAAAAGAAGCAAGTCGAGGTTTTAAATCGAGCAAATCAATTGCATGAAAACCATTTTGCATTGCTTCTTTTCTGGCATAGGGAGAACGAGCAGCAATTGTCACGACTGCATGGAGAGAATCCAGGCATTGGGCAAGTGCTTTGGCACAGTGTCCATAGCCAGTAATTAGGCATTGACATCCTTGTAAGTTATCAGGAAACTGTAAAATTGCAATTGCAGCAGCAGCCTCGGCGGTTGCAATACTATTGGCGGTAATAAACTTCTCTTGTTTCATTAAATCAATACAATGACAGCGAGAAGTAATCGAAGAGGGAATATTACCTGCTATTATTGTATGCTTTGAATGGAGAAGTTCCATTAATTTATTAATAAAAACAGGATTTTCTCCTGGAGATTGTGTTAAAGAAATTCCATCTTTAGAAAATGGAATTGGAGCAATTAATTTCTGAGAAGAGCAGACGGCTTCTTCCAAAGAAACAGCATTGACAGCATTATGAGGCCTAATTCCATAGCAGATTACAGAGTAATTCTGTTTTAGAAGCAGCTTATGCAAATAATGCTGTCTCTGATCGCCTCCGATCATTGCAAAATCGAAATAACTCATTTTTATATAAGACCTTTCTCATGTAAGCGTAGTTATTGTACTATATGACAGCTAAAAAAAATTGACACTAATCGAGTTGAGTAAATTTCTTATTTAGTTATTTGAAAATTGCTAAGGCAATTGATTTACTTTTGGCTAGGAAAATAGTATGATGGAAAAGAAAAATAAGAAAAAAGATAAGGAAGCAAAAATGAAGAAGCGATATTTACAAGATATTGAGAATTTTATTTTTTTGGAAGATGAGTTAGAACCAGCGGATATTATTTTTATTCCTGGCAATGGATTTCCGCAAATGGCAGAAGAAGCAGCAAAGCTTTATCAAAAGGGTTTTGCAAAATGGCTGCTTCCTTCAGGAAGATATAGTATCAACTTAGGACATTTTGGAGGAGTGGTAGTAAATCAGGAACGGTATTGTGGAGATTATAAAACAGAATGGGAGTTTTTGACCGATGTATTGATGAAAAATGGGGTGCCAAAAGAGCGTATTCTAAAAGAAGATCAGGCTACCTACACGTATGAAAATGCAATTTTTTCACGAAACCAATTAACAGAAAAGGAAATTGCTATAAAAAAAGCAATTATATGCTGTCATGCTTTTCATGCAAGAAGATGTCAAATGTATTATGAACAGATTTTTCCAACTGTTAAATTAATGATTCATCCAGTGGATACGGGAATTACAAAACAGAATTGGTTGGACAGTGATGAAGGAGCTCAAAAAGTTTTTGGAGAAGTGGAGCGCTGTGGAATTCAGATGTGGATGATCTGGGAAGATATAAAACAGTCTATGGAAAGAAAAAAATAAAAGGAATCTGTGAAGAAGATTCCTTTCATAGAAAAAGCGCGAGACGGGATTCGAACCCGCGACCCTCGCCTTGGCAAGGCGATACTCCACCACTGAGCCACTCGCGCATAAAATATAACTACGATATTCATTATAATCATAAATCAGAATATTGTCAAGTATTTTTTAAATTGAAACTTGTTGAAAAAGAATGTTAAGAAACTTGCGTTGTTGTACTTCATTATGCTATAATCGAACCAGCGAAGCAGGAAAATTCTGCTTTGAAACGTTTACTTAATTGAAAGATTAGAAATAATTAAGAAGATTGGAGGAGCTTTCGTGATTAATCAATTAGTAAGTAAAATCAAAAAGCTGAATGCACCAGTTGTAGTAGGATTAGATCCAATGCTTTCCTACGTGCCAGAGCATATTGTAACAAAAGCATTGAATGAATATGGTGAGACATTGGAAGGTGCCGCAGAAGCCATTTGGCAGTTTAATAAGCAAATTGTAGATAAAACATGGGATTTAATTCCAGCTGTGAAACCTCAGATCGCAATGTATGAACAATTTGGTATTCCTGGAATGGTTGCATATAAAAAGACGGTGGATTATTGTAAGAGCAAAGGATTAGTTGTAATTGGTGATGTAAAGCGAGGAGATATTGGCTCTACTTCCGCAGCGTATGCAGTTGGACATCTTGGAAAAGTTCAGGTTGGAAGTCAGAGGATTGCTGGATTTGACGAAGACTTTGCGACAGTGAATCCTTATTTAGGTTCGGATGGAATCGAACCATTTATTAAAGTATGTAAAGAAGAGAAAAAGGGTATTTTTGTATTAGTTAAAACATCCAATCCATCCAGTGGAGAATTTCAGGATCAATTAATCAATGGAAAGCCTCTGTATGAATTAGTTGGAGAAAAAGTAGCACAGTGGGGCATGGAACATATGGGTGAATCTTATAGTTATGTAGGCTGTGTTGTAGGAGCAACCTATCCAGAGATGGGAAAGGTACTTCGTAAGGTAATGCCAAAAACGTATATTTTAGTGCCTGGCTATGGTGCACAGGGAGGAACGGCAGATTCTCTGCGTCCATACTTTAATGAGGATGGACTGGGAGCGATTGTAAATTCATCCCGTGGTATTATTGCAGCTTATAAGCAAGAAAAATATGCAAAATTTGGAGCAGAAAACTTTGCAGATGCGTCTAGAGCAGCAGTGATTGATATGATTGAGGATATTAGAAGTATTTTCTAAAAAGAGGTAAATATGGCAAAATATAAAGAAACAGCAATTGTTCTTTCTCAGGAACAGTTAAGTGAGGATATTTTTAGCATGTGGATTCAGACTAGTCATATAGCCAAAGAAGCCATATGTGGTCAGTTCGTTTCCATTTATACAAAAGATGGGGCAAAACTTTTGCCTCGTCCAATTAGTCTTTGTGAAATAGAAGCGGATCGAATTAGAATTGTCTATCGTGTAGTTGGTGCAGGAACGAAAGAGTTCTCTGCTTATCAGGCAGGTGATCCAATTGAAATTATGGGACCGCTTGGAAATGGTTTCCCATTAAAAGAGAAAAAGGCATTCTTGATCGGCGGAGGAATTGGAATTCCCCCTATGCTGCAGTTGGCAAAATCATTGAATTGTGAAAAACAAATGGTGCTTGGATACCGAGATGCACAGTTATTCTTAAAAAAAGAGTTTGAACCATATGGGGCAGTCTATGTAGCGACAGAAGATGGAAGCGTTGGTACAAAAGGAAATGTTCTGGATGCGATTGCTGCAAATCAATTAGACGCCGATATCATCTATGCATGTGGTCCTACTCCAATGCTGCGTGCATTAAAGCAGTATGCAAAAGAGCAAGGGATGGAGTGTTATATTTCATTGGAAGAAAAAATGGCATGTGGAATTGGAGCGTGCTTGGCATGTGTATGCAAATCCAAAGAAGTGGATGAACATACCCATGTGCACAATAAGAGAATTTGTAAAGATGGTCCAGTGTTTGCAGCAGAGGAGGTTGAATTATAATGTTAAATACTTCTGTAAATCTGGCTGGAGTGCAATTAAAGAATCCAGTTATGACTGCTTCGGGTACGTTTGGATCTGGTGCAGAGTACAGTGAATTTGTAGACTTAAATCGGCTTGGAGCAGTTGTGACAAAGGGTGTTGCCAATGTACCGTGGCCAGGTAATCCAACGCCTCGGATCGCAGAAACAACTGGCGGTATGCTGAATGCAATTGGCTTACAAAATCCAGGTATTGATGTATTTGTGAAAAGAGATATTCCATTTCTGAAACAATATGATACAAAGATTATTGTTAATGTATGTGGAAAAAGTACAGAAGATTATTTGGAAGTGGTAGAACGTCTTGGGGACGAGCCAGTGGATTTATTAGAAATCAATATTTCCTGTCCAAATGTAAAAGAGGGAGGCATCGCTTTTGGTCAAGATCCAAAGGCAGTGGAAGCCATTACGAAGGCAGTAAAAGCAAAGGCAAAACAGCCGATTATTATGAAATTGAGTCCAAATGTTACGGATATTACGGTTATGGCCAAAGCAGCGGAAGCAGGCGGAGCAGATGTACTTTCTTTAATTAATACATTAACTGGAATGAAAATTGATATTCAACGACAATGTTTTGCAATTGCAAATAAAACAGGGGGATTGTCTGGTCCAGCCGTAAAGCCGATTGCATTGCGAATGGTTTATCAGGTGGCAAATGCAGTGTCCGTACCAATTATTGGCATGGGTGGAATTGCAACGCCAGAAGATGCGATCGAATTTATTTTAGCTGGTGCGACAGCGGTATCTGTAGGAACAGCTAATTTTTACAATCCATATGCGACAATTGAAGTAGCAGAGGGAATAGAAGACTATATGAAACAGCATAATTGTGAAGACATCAATCAGTTAATTGGAATTGTAAAATAACGAGAGGAGATTAGTATGGAACAGTATAAAAAAGAGTTTATTGAGTTTATGATTGATTGCGAAGTATTGAAATTTGGCGATTTTGTGACAAAGAGTGGAAGAAACACGCCATTTTTTGTGAATACGGGATTTTACCGTACAGGAGCTCAGCTTCGTAAATTAGGAGAATATTATGCAAAGGCAATTCATGCAAAGTTTGGAACTGACTTTGATGTATTATTTGGACCAGCCTATAAAGGAATTCCTTTGACCGTAGCGACTTCTATGGCTCTTTCCGAAATGTATGGTGCCGATATTCGCTATTGTTCCAATCGAAAAGAAGTAAAAGATCATGGAGATAAGGGTATTTTGCTTGGAAGTCCAATTAAGGATGGGGATCGTGTAGTAATTATTGAAGATGTTACAACGGCGGGAACTTCCATTCAGGAAACACTTCCAATCATTCAGGCACAGGGGAAAGTTAATGTGCTTGGACTTGTTGTTTCCGTAGATCGAATGGAGAGAGGACAGGGCACAAAGAGTGCATTAGCAGAGATTCAAGAAAATTATGGATTACAGACAACTGCGATTGTAACAATGGCAGAGGTAATTGAACATCTTTATAATAAAGAGTATAAAGGAAAAGTTATTATCGATAATACATTAATGGAGGCAATTGACGCATATTATAAAAAATATGGTGCTGAAAATAATGAATAGCAAAAGGAGAACGGACATGAATGAAAAATATTATCGGTTAATCTCTCAAGTTGGCGGAGGAAGCATCGCACTTGGTATTATTGTACTTGTAACAGGAATTGTAACGGGGACTATTACGATTATAAATGGAGCAAGATTATTAAAAAGTAAAAAAACATTAATCTTTTAGTTAAGCCAATAAAGCAAAATGATTGCTTGGAGGATGGAACTGCTGTACAAAATATAGTTTGAACTATATGAGGATGTACGGCAGTCCTTCCTATATGGGAGGAATATAGATTGAAACAAAAAAGCAGAATTAGAGTGATATGGTGTATTCTGTTTGTAGTATATTTAGCAGTGCTGATCTATTTATTATTATTTGCCAAGTTAATGGGACGGGAACAAATTGGGAGAACATATTCTTATAATTTAGAATTATTTAAAGAAATTAAGCGCTTTTTAAACAATACGGGAACACTTGGAATTCGTTCCGTTTTATTAAATCTCGTAGGGAATGTGATTGGTTTTATGCCGCTTGGCTTTTTGCTTCCACTTGCTTTTCCCAGGGTACGAGGAATTATTTTCATGACATTGATTTCATTTACTACAACTTTGGTTGTAGAAACATGCCAGCTTGTCAGTTGTACAGGAAGCTTTGATGTAGATGATCTACTTTTAAATACAATTGGAGGAATATTAGGATATCTAATTTATATTCTTCTGGAAAAAGGAATTACTGCTTGGAAGGAACGATGATGGAATAGAGCTGGAAGAGATTGACGATTTACAGCGGCTCATTTGGAGGAAGTAATTATGAAAACGGTAAAGGAAACAGATATTGTTACGATTGGAACAAAGCGGGTGACCAAGGATGGAATTTGGGCTTGTATTTTCTTTTTGGTAGGAACAATTGGCCTGGCAGTTAGCTTTTGGAATAGCCTGTGGGAACAATCAGGAATCAATGTTGGAATATTGGGAGTTTTTGTTTTAATTATTAGTCTATTTGGCTTGGGATATGGGATCAGAGGAAGAAGAAAGAAAAATTGCAGCCATATTATAGATGAAATTGGAATTGCATCCAATGTACTTTTGATTATTATTATTGTTATTTTATTTATCATCGGTATACGTATGGTATAAGGAGATTTTATGTGGAAAAATAATGATGAAGCATTAAAAGAACGCTTTATGCTTGCAATGGAGCGAATTTATGAAATTAGAGAAGCAGTAGATGTAAAACAGCCTTATTCGGATTATTTCCAAACAGTTGCGGCATTTATATGTAAAGTGAAAGAAATCGCTGAGAAAGATGCAGCAGGAACATTGGAGGAGTTAGAAGAAGATAATAGGAGATTGTATGAAGATATTGTAGGAGATCGTTATGAAACAAGTTATGCGAACCCATCCTATAGTACTGCATTAATGGGAAATGAGTTTGGAAAATTATTTTCAATGCTCTATGCACAGATGTATCAAATGATTGTATTTGCATATGCAAAGCGGTTAGAGAACTTTATCGTTTATGCAGAATTGTTTATTGAAGTTTATAATTTGATGGAACAGGAAGAAACAGAGTTTTTGTCTGTAAAAGATACGGTTTATTGGTTTTTCAGTGATTATAGTGATTTGTTTGCACGCCAACAAATCGAAGATTTGCTAATCACAGGTAATACTGTTTATGAGCAAATTATAGAACAGTCCGATGAGGATTTACGTTATTTATATAAATATGGCATGAATATAACAGAAAATGAACGAAAGATGGCAGAGTTTTTAAATAAAATGGATAAAGAAACGTTAAAACAAACGGCTGCTACATTTGTGAATGGATATTGCAGAGGATTTGAAGTAACGAAGAGGGATTTGTCTAAAAAAGATCGCTTTGAACTTCGCTATGCAATTGGTTTGGAACCATTAATTAAGGCTAGTTTACCACTCTGGGAGAAGAAGGGATTAAAGCCGACCTATCGTCATATTACAATTACAACTACACCTGCAAATCGTCAGTTTGAATACGACCATCGGTATGATCAGGCTGTGTATTTAGATAGGCAGTATAAAGAACGCAGGTCGCAAGTATTCCGTGTCACATATGAAGAGCGGAAAGAAGAAGCACGACGCTATGCAGGACCAGTCGTATTAGAAACATTTGGGGAAATTCCATTTGAACCGAAAAATAATGCAGATTCTTATCGATTGAATGAGAAACAGCAAACACTCAGTATTGAGCTGGCAAGTGAAACTCGTTCCATTATGAATGAATATATACCAGAAGATGAAACAAGCTTTACGATTATTGCATTTCCAGTTCCAGAAATAGGAGATCAGTTTGAAGAGATTTTTAAAGAGACGATGAAAGTAAATACGCTGGATAATGAGAAATATATAAAGATTCAGCAAATAATTATTGATGCATTGGATCAGGGAAAGTTTGTGAGAGTAAAAGGAAGAAACGAGAATAAGACGGATTTAGTGATTCAACTTCATCCATTAACCGATCCAGAAAAGCAAACCAATTTTGAAAATTGTACTGCGGATGTGAATATTCCAGTTGGAGAGGTGTTTACTTCTCCCGTTTTGAAAGGAACAAATGGTATTTTGCATATTAGCCGTGTATTTATGAGGGGATTAGAATATAAAGAATTAGAGCTTACATTTAAAGATGGAATGATCTCCAGTTATACTTGTAAGAATTTTGATTCTGAAGAGGAGAATCGGGCATATATCAAGGAAAATCTGATGTATCATAGAGAAACCTTACCAATGGGAGAATTCGCAATTGGTACAAATACAACTGCCTATGCCATGGCGCAAAAATATAATATATTTAGAAGACTGCCGATTTTGATTGCAGAAAAAACAGGACCTCATTTTGCAGTAGGAGATACTTGCTATTCTCATAGTGAAGATCTGGCCGTATTTAATCCAGATGGAAAAGAGATCATTGCAAGAGACAATGAATGTTCTGTTTTGAGAAAGACCGATCCGCATAAGGCATATTTTGCCTGTCATACAGATGCCACGATTCCATATGATGAACTAGGAGCAATTGATGTTGTTCGAGCAGATGGAACGGAAATTCCAATTATACGAAATTCCAGATTTGTATTACCTGGAACGGAAGAGTTAAATAAGGCATTGGAGATCGAATAAAATTACTTGGTTAACGTTGGAAAAGTAGTTGACGTTTGAGTCAATTATTAGTAGAATGTTGACGGAATGGTTATAAGATCAAATAAGATTGCGAGGGGACGCAGATGAAAAAAATTGGTATTATTGGCGGCGGACAGCTGGGCAAAATGATGATTTTAGACGGAAGGCGTATGGATTATGAGTTTGTTATTGTGGACCCGACAGTAAAATGTCCTGCTCACAATATCGCAGATTCTCATATTGTTGCAGGGTTTGAAGATATTGAAGCGATCAAACGAATGGCATCTCGAGTAGATGTAGTAACCTATGAGTTTGAGCATATTAGCGTGGAAGCTTTGAAAGAAGTGGAAGCTTCAGGAACGCCTGTTTATCCATCGAGTAAGACATTGGAACGAATACAAAATAAGCTCCGGCAAAAAGAATGGCTGAGAAAGCATGAAATTCCAGTGCCAGATTTTTTATCAGTTAAATCTCAAGCAGATATTGAACATAGTGCAGAACTGTTTTCCTACCCGTTGATATTGAAAACTTGTACGGGTGGATATGATGGAAAAGGAAATTATGTGATTTCTAGTCCAGATGAAATTGAAAAAGGATATCAGGCACTTGGAGCAGGAAAAGTAGAACTGATGGTAGAGCGATGTATTGATTTTGTAAAAGAAGTGTCTATCCTCGCATGTCGAAGCCTAAACGGGGATATTGCAGTATATCCGATTGCAGAGAATGTTCATAAAAATAGTATTTTAGATGAAACTACAGTGCCAGCTCGGATTAGTAAAGAGACCGAAGCGGAAGGGATGCAAATTGCAAAAGAATGTTTAAAGGCGTTTGATGCGTATGGAATGTTATGCATTGAGTTATTTGTTACAAAAGAAGGACATATTCTTGTCAATGAATTAGCTCCACGTCCGCATAATTCTGGACATTATACGATTGAGGGATGCTATACATCTCAGTATGAACAGCATGTGCGTGCAATTTTGGGACTTCCATTGGGAAATGCTAGTTTGATTCGTCCAACTGCAATGAAAAATATTATTGGAGATCATTCTGCTTCTGAAGCAGAACTACTTGGACTTGAAGAGGCTTATAAAAATCCGAATGTAAAAGTCCATATTTATGGAAAAGAAAAGGTAGTAAATGGTAGAAAGATGGGACATATTACTGCGACTGCCGATACCATTGAAGAAGCGTTGGAGCAGGTAAGGAAAGCACATCAGGCGCTTTCTTTCCGATAGATATTGTGCATGGCACATAAGAAAATTTTAGTTTAGGAGGAGATACACATGAAACCAGTTGTTGGTATTATTATGGGAAGTGATTCTGATTTGCCAGTAATGAGTAAAGCAGCAGAAATGTTAGATCAGTTGAACGTTCCTTATGAATTAACCGTTGTTTCTGCTCACCGTACACCAGATAAGATGTATGAGTATGCACATTCTGCAAAAGAAAGAGGATTAAAAGTTATCATTGCAGGTGCGGGTGGTGCAGCGCATCTTCCTGGAATGACTGCCGCTATGACAGTACTTCCAGTAATCGGAGTACCAGTACAGACAAAGGCGCTTGGTGGAGTCGATTCGCTGTATTCCATTTGTCAGATGCCTCCTGGAATACCTGTTGCTACGGTAGCAATTAATGGAGCGTTAAATGCAGGATTATTGGCTGCTAAAATTGTTGCAATTGGGGATGAAGAACTTTCTGTACGTATAGAGGAATATGCAAAATCTCTGGAGACGATGGTAGAGAAAAAAGCAGCCAAGCTGGAAGAGATCAAATACCAAGAATATTTAATACAAATGTAAATCAAAGCAAAAGCTTGAGTTTCAATAAGGAGGATAATATGGATTACAAAAACGCAGGAGTAGATATCGAGGCTGGATATAAGTCTGTAGAATTAATGAAGGAACATATTAAAAAGACAATGAGACCAGAGGTGTTGACGAATATCGGAGGATTTTCTGGAGCATTTTCGATGGAAGCATTTAAAAATATGGAAAAACCTACACTAGTATCTGGAACAGACGGCGTTGGCACAAAATTAAAATTGGCATTTATTATGGACAGACATGATACAGTTGGTATTGACTGTGTGGCAATGTGTGTGAATGATATTGCATGTGCGGGCGGTGAGCCGTTATTCTTCTTGGATTATATTGCATGCGGAAAGAATATACCAGAAAAGATTGCTATGATCGTAAAGGGAGTAGCAGACGGATGTGCACAGTCCAATGCAGCATTAATTGGAGGAGAAACGGCCGAAATGCCAGGCTTTTATCCAATTGATGAATATGATTTGGCTGGTTTTGCGGTTGGTGTAGTCGATGAAAAAGACTTGATTACAGGTGAGACAATTACAGACAAAGATGTGTTAATCGGTATTGCTTCCAGCGGAGTGCATTCCAATGGTTTTTCACTTGTGCGTAAAGTATTTGAAATGGCAAAGGAAAATTTAGAAACTTATCGAGAAGAGCTGGGTACAACGCTTGGAGATGCATTACTCACTCCTACAAAGATTTATGTAAAAACATTGGCAAATATAAAAAAAGCAGGTGTAACAATCAAAGGGTGCAGCCATATTACAGGCGGTGGATTTTATGAAAATGTGCCACGTATGCTTCCAGATGGGAAACATGCGGTAATTAAGAAAGATAGTTATCCAGTACTTCCAATCTTTAAATTACTTCAAAAAGAAGGAAATATTGAAGAAAAAATGATGTACAATACTTACAATATGGGACTTGGAATGGTTCTTGCAATTGCCCCTGAAGATGTAGAGAAGACAATTGCAGCAATTGAGGCAGCTGGAGAAAAAGCATATGTAGTTGGTCATATTGAAAATGGAGAAAAAGGGGTTACATTGTTATGATGAAAATTGGTGTACTGGTCAGTGGAGGCGGTACAAATCTGCAAGCAATTATTGATGCGATTCATGCAGGCACGATTCATAATACATCCATTGAATTTGTAATTAGCAATAATAAAAAAGCATATGCTTTGGAGCGTGCAAAAAAAGCTGGAATTGAAGCAAAATGTATTTCGCCAAAAGATTTCTCCAATCGGGAAGCATTTAATGAAGCATTTTTAGAAGCAATTGATTCTTATCATGTTGACTTGATTGTGCTTGCGGGATGTCTTCTGATTCTTCCTCCAGCGCTTGTGAAAAAGTATCGGAATCGAATTATCAATATTCATCCATCTCTAATTCCAGCCTTTTGCGGAAAAGGATATTATGGATTAACTGTGCATGAAAAAGCACTGGAAAGAGGAGTAAAAGTAACGGGTGCAACCGTTCATTTTGTAGATGAAGGAACGGATACGGGACCAATTATTTTGCAAAAAGCGGTAGAAGTACAGCAGGGAGATAGTCCTGAAGTATTGCAGCGCCGTGTAATGGAGCAGGCGGAATGGAAAATAATGCCACAGGCAATTGAATTAATTGCCCAAGGTAAAGTACAAGTCGTAGATGGAAAAGTGAAGATTCTACCATAATGCAAAAATGGTAGCAGAACAGGAGGCACTATGAAAGTATTAATTGTTGGAAGCGGCGGAAGAGAACATGCAATTGCATGGAAAGTAGCACAAAGCCCAAAGGTAGAAAAAATATATTGTGCACCAGGTAATGCAGGAATTGGAGAAATTGCAGAATGTGTTCCAATTGGAGCGATGGAATTTGATAAATTAGTTGCGTTTGCAAAAGAAAAGAAAATTGATCTGACTGTGATTGGAATGGATGATCCACTTGTTGGAGGTGTTGTAGACGCATTTGAAGCAGAGGGACTGCGAGTATTTGGACCTCGTAAAAATGCAGCAATTTTGGAAGGCTCTAAAGCATTTTCCAAAGATCTGATGAAAAAATACCATATTCCAACAGCTGCTTATGAAAATTTCAATAATCCAGAAGAGGCACTTGCCTATTTAGAAACTGCTAAAATGCCAATTGTATTAAAAGCCGATGGTCTGGCACTTGGAAAAGGAGTATTGATCTGTAATACATTGCAAGAAGCAAAGGACGGAGTAAAGGAATTAATGCTGGATAAGCATTTTGGAGATGCTGGAAATACAATTGTAATAGAAGAATTTATGACAGGACGTGAAGTTTCTGTTCTTTCCTTTGTAGATGGTAATACGATTCGAATTATGACATCTGCTCAGGATCATAAACGTGCAAAGGACGGAGATCAGGGGTTGAACACTGGTGGTATGGGAACATTTTCTCCAAGCCCATTCTATACCCCAGAAGTAGATGAATTTTGTCAGAAGTATATTTATCAGCCAACTGTCGATGCTATGAAAGCAGAAGGAAGACCATTTAAAGGAATTATTTTCTTTGGTTTAATGCTTACAGAGGATGGACCGAGAGTATTGGAATATAATGCTCGTTTTGGAGATCCAGAGGCGCAAGTTGTACTGCCTCGTATGAAAAATGATATTATAGATGTTTTTGAAGCTTGTATTGATGGAACATTAGATAAAATTCAATTGGATTTTGAAGAGAATGCGGCAGTCTGTGTTGTATTAGCATCCGATGGATATCCAGAACATTATGAAAAGGGTTATCCAATTGCAGGGCTTGATACCTTTAAGGGAAAAAATGGTTATTATGTATTCCATGCAGGGACAAAGCTGTCAGATGACAAGATTGTTACAAATGGAGGTCGTGTGCTTGGAGTAACTGCAAAAGGAAGCGACTTAAAACAGGCGAGAGCCAATGCCTACGCTGCAACAGAATGGATTCAATTTGAAAATAAGTATAAGAGAAATGATATCGGCAAAGCAATTGATGAAGCATAAAGAAATGATAAACTAAATATAAAAACTTTGTTAGAAACTTAATATTTCCAATATCATGATATACAAAAGAAA